>OJLY01000020.1_pt1 | contig 167023 bp, 95 predicted proteins | sample 1597031 | NCBI WGS metagenome assembly OJLY01 (sample SAMEA3904673, study PRJEB24821) | metagenome | biome: Builtin; feature: hospital; material: surface | place: USA | collected 2013-06-03
GCTGCGCCGGCGGTGTCGGCTGGCGAGGCGGTGCGCGTCCCCGCCACGCCCACGATGCACGACGAGCGCGCGTCCTCTCCGACGCTGGGCCGCACACCGCCTCGCCAGCCGACACCGCCGGCGCAGCTCACGGTCCCTGAGCCAGATCGAGGCATGTCGTCGTCGTCGAGCGTCCAGACGGAGCTCTCTCACACAGCTGCGTCCCAGGAGGAAGAAGACGTGTTTGACGACGCGGTCAGCATGATCCAAAGCGTGCGCGCCTCATGGGCGCCTCAAGTCGACGAGCGCGAGCGTGCATCGGCGGAGCATCGGCACCGCGAGAGGCTCGTCGCCTACCAAAAGCGCCAGTCGATGCGCATCGAGGCGGAGCGCGAGCTGCTTGAGCGCCACTTGCGCCTCGGTCATGAAGATGCGCGGCGCGAGGCCGCGCGCAAGGCCGAGCTCCTCGCGGCGGAAATGGCGCGCGAGCAGCAGGAGCTGATGCGCCTCTTGGAGCACGAAGTGCAGCGAGCGCAGCAGCGGCGCGCCGAGCAGCAGGCCCGCGAGGCGCAAGCGACTCGCGATGCCCAGGCGCAAGCGGAAGCCGAGGAGCGCCGGCGTCACGACGAAGCGCGGCGCCGCGACGAGGACGAGCGCCAACGCCGCGAAGCGCGCGATCGGCGCGCCCAGCAGGAGCATGCGCGCATCGAAGAGCAGCTGCGTCGTCAGCGCCAAGAAGCCGCGCGCCGTGCCGACGAAGCCGCGCGGCAAGAGCGACGGGCGCGCGAGGAAGCTGCGCGGCGCGCTCGTGAAGAGCAAGAGGCGCTGCGTGCGTCGATGCGCAACAAGTCGATGGACGAGATTCTCCAAGCGCGTGTCACAGCCTATGAAGCCTGCCTCGGCACGCATCCGACGCGATCGCCTATCGAGGAGCGCGCCCGCCAACGCGCCCAGCGCGAGGCGGACGACGAAGATCGCGCGGCGCGTGTGCACGCGCGTCGGCACGAGGCTCGACGGCAGGATGATGATGATGACGACGCATCCGTAGCCGAGACGGAGCGCTCCGCCGTATCGCGCGCCTCGGACGCATCGCAGCTGACGGCCGTCATGAGCCAGCTGCACATTGTCTCGCGGCAGCAGCCGCCGGCCGTCAAGGGCATCCTCTCGCGGCACAGCGCAGCGCTCACAGCCCAGCCGGCACTGCGCTTCCACGAGACGCGCGCGCCGTCGTCCGAGCTGCGCGGCGTGCCGCATCCCGATCTCGCGTGGCTCACGTACCTGATCCAGCACCGCCTGCCGCAGCCGCTGGAGCACGCACCGGCGCGAACGCCGCGCCAGGCGCTCGGCGCATGGATCCGCCAGTCGATGGCGTCCGTCGCGACGTTCGAGACCGCCGAGCCGTCCGCCGGCTTCGCGGCCCTCGGCACCGCGCGTGCGGATGCGCCGCAGGCCGTGGCGTCGTTCCTCGCGCTGTGGGAGCACGCGCCAGTCGTGCACCGCATCCTGGCGTCGCTCGACCTGCGCGACGTGCGCGTACTGTACGACGTGGCCAGGCCACTCCGCTACATGATCGCGCGGCCCGATGTGCACGAGCGTCTCCTGTGCCGCTTCCTCGGGCCCGCCGGCTACGTTCCGTGGCCCGACTTGGACGACCCGCTCCCGCTCACGCTGCTCGACTGCGAGGCGTTCCACATGTACATGTACACGGAGATGGAGCTGCCCGTCGCGAGTCACGCGTACCTGACCGACATGCACCGCCTCGACCGGCGCATCCCGCGCCTGGCGCGCAGCACCGCACGCGCGTACAGCCGCGTGCTGGCGCGCATCCGCCTGCAGCCGCAGGGCGTGCCGGACGTGCCGGCGTCGTGGACGATCCGCGGCCCGGATGGCACGCCGCACGACGTCGGCATGTCGAGTCCGTTTGTGCCCGGCTACGTGTCGACGTTCCGTGCGTGGGTGCCGTGCACGGATGATGACGACGACGACGACGACGCATGGGGCGCCGAGATCCGGCGCATGGAGCGCGAGCTGTTCCTCGCCGGCATGTGGCGCTTCCTGCAGCGCGGCGACGTCGTCGTGAATGCGACGAACGCACATCGATTCCTCTTCCATGGCGACGCATTCGCGCCGCTCGACACGCGATTCGACGCCGCAGGCCACCTGCCGCCGTTCATCAACGCGCTCCTCTTCCCGACGACGTACTACGACTGGATCCTGCCGCCGACCGACACACCCACGCTGTTCCTCGACGTGCTCCCGTGGCGCGCCGACATCGTCTCGTCCCTGCACCTCACCCGCGATCACGTCGAGGTCGTGCGGCCGCACGGCCCCGTGTACAGCGTCGCCAAGTGGCTGTACCGCGCCGCCTTCACGATCGACGTGCCGCCCGAGTCGATCGCCGCCTCCGGCTTCATCGAGAGCGCTCACGACGCCCATGCCAGCTGGAACGGCCGCATCGTCCTCGAGACCGAGGGCACCACCGAGCATGTGTGCGAGCTTTTGCGGCGCCTCGTGTCGCCCGCCGACGCGCCCGACCTGCTCTCGCTCCTGCTCGACTCGGTCGTGCAGGGCACGAACCACGCCGTCGACTTGCCGCCCCCGCCGCCCGCCGACACCCTGCCGACATACCCATGGCGCCTCGATCGGCGCCGCAGCCAGCCCGGCTGCCACTGGATCACGCCCGTAGCTTGACCCACGTCGTCCCATACCCCGTCCACACGCCCTCCGCGTCGCGCGCCAGCACACTCGGCGCGCCTACCGCCGCCGCCGCACCGCCGCCCCCGACGTTGCCATGCTCGTTCCAGCCCCATCCATACACGCATCCGTCGCGCAGCATCGCGCTGTGCTCACTCCCACTCGACAGCTGCACCGCACCGCCGCACGGCACACCCGGCCCAACGCCCTGGCCATGCTGCTGCGCTCCATACACCTCGATCACGTCGTCCCCCCACAGCAGCGTCGTGTGCCAATTGCACGCCGGGATCCAGCGGCCCGCCCGCCCGCCGCGCGGCACATCCAGCTGGCCACGCCGATTCGAGCCGTACGCCACCAGCTCCGTCTCGCCCCGCGCATAAACGCCCATCACCGTGTGGTGCATACCCAGCGCCAGCGAGCTCGTATGCGGCGCCGGCCACGCATGCACCACGACCGGCGTGTACCACACCAACGGCGGCGTCGGCGGCACATGTCGCAGCTCGCCATGCCGCGCCTGGCCCCACCCATACACCACATGCCGTCCGCCCTCGTCCACGGCCACAGCACAGTGCCGCACGCCACCCACGATCGCACGCACACACACACCCCGCGGCAGCTGCACACGGTGCCACGCCCCCGGCGGCGCGTCCCGGCCAGCACCCCACTGGCCATACGCATTCGACGCACCCAGCGCCCACACCTCGTCACGCACCACCACATACAAGCAGTCCCACGTAGCCGCGACGTCCACCACGCCCTTCGCCTCCTCCATCCTCCGGAACGCCGTCGTCACCGGCGCCTCCCACGGCGGGCGGCCACTCAGCCACACCGCCGTCTGCGTCGCATCCCGGCACAGCACCGCCGTGCACGTCGCCATGCACGCCACACGCACCACCTGCCATCCAGCCGGCGGAAACGCAGCACCAGCCTCCGTCACACACCGCGTCAGCGACGCCCGATCCCTCGTGTGCCCGACACCCAACTGCCCCTCACTATTCGAGCCTACCGCCCACATGTGGAGTGTAGTAGCTATCAACGACGCGGCAGGCCTCGGCCGCCGCTCCGCAACGCACGCTGCGCGGTGCCCGGCGGCATCGGTGGACCGCCGCCAGCCGGCTCGTTCGGCTGCGCACGGATCGTCTCGTCAATGCTCAGGATCAGTCGCGCAGCCTCGGCAGAGCTCGAGAGCGCATTGATCTTGATCAGCGCAGGCTCCCACACAAACTGCTCCATGTTGTTCGACACACCCTCCGACGCAATGTCAATGCCGTCCCATACATGGCCGTTCGCATGCTGCATGCGCAGCTGGTTCAGCAGATCCGTCGCGTCAAAGCCCGCATTGTCCGCCAGCTGCCGCGGGACAATTTCGAGCGCCTTGGCGTACGCCGACAGGATCATCTGCTGCTTGCCCTGGATCGTCCGCGCATGAGCCCGCAGCATCTTCGACAGCTCCATCTCAATCGCACCACCGCCCGCCACGACATCATGGTTCTGGATCGCACGCTTCACAATCATAATCGCATCGTGGAAACTGCGCTCAATCTCCGCCATCATCTGCTCCGCCCCACCCCGCAAAATCACCGTCGCACTCTTCGCACCCTCACACTCGGTAAACAGGTTGAAGCGCTCTCCACCCACCTGGCACTCTTCAAACAGGCCACACGTGCCCAGATGGCGCGCCGGGTCCAGGTCCGACACCGTCGACTGGATCGAGCCGCCCACCGCCTGCACGACCCGCTGCAAATCATCCGCCGGCACACGTCCCGCACAAAAGATATCCCGGTCAGCAAAGTACTGCGTCGCCAAGTCGCCAATCGGCAGCTTCGACAGCACCACCTTCGCACCCGTCTGCACGATCGCCTCGAGCTTGCGGTAGATAATCGACCACTCCGCATCGACAATCGCCTGGTACTCCGACACCTGCTGCACACGCACTTCCGCATTGTCCTTCTCCGCCTTCAGCTCCAATTCCACATTCAGGCACAGCACCTTCGGGTGCACAAACTTTTTCGGCTGCTGCTCAAAGCCCGCGTACGAAAACGTCTTTTTGAACGCCACACCCCGAATCAACATCGAGTCTTGCATAGCGCCACCAGGCACCTTTTTGATCCCGATCAACTTGTGGTTGAGATCTTCACGGTCCAGCGACAAGATCGCATCCACAGCCATCTGCGCAAAAAAGGGACGCTGCGACACAATCAGCTTGGACGACATGGCCGTGCCGGCACACTTAAGCAACAGTCCATAAAACTCCCTGCTGTTAGCCACTCGACACGTACGACTCATTCGTCTTGTCAATGCGCACGGCGAGCTGACGCACATGCTCTATGCACAGCTGCGACGCAGCTACAATACCGCGAGCTACCACGTACGGGCTCACGCCATCCTCAATAAACGGCCGGCACTGCTTGAGAATCTCGCCCGTCAGCAGCACGACCGACGTCGTGCCATCACCGACCTCGGCATCCTGCGCGCGCGCGATATCCACTAGCGTACGAGCAGCCGGATGCACAATGTCCAGCAGCTTGAGAATGGTCGCACCGTCATTCGAGATCGTCGCCTCGCCACGCTCATTCACGATCATCTTGTCCATACCCCGCGGACCTAGCGTAGACGCCACACACGATACCACCGAAAGACATGCACCAATATTCGACAGCAGCTGTCCCTTGCCCTGCGACGTATCCGTGCCCTCCTTGAGCAGGATCACAGGCGGCTGCATCATGCCAAGTCGCCCACTCTGCATCATCCTGGCGACAAGGAAAGAAGAGGCCACGCGTCCCACGCACCACCCACGAACGCACGTGATACGTACAGGTGGAGGCCATCACGACGCTTCGTCGACACCATGACGTGGCTCGTGGGACTGCGTTCGCTCCTGCGTGCGCCATGTAGAGGGCTGCGTACCATGCGCTCTACGCCAGAAAGAGCACACGGAAACATAAAGCGCCGCAGAAAGGCCTCTTCCCTGCCGCCTGAATCCGTCATCCTCGGCCTCCTCGGCGTGAACACCGCCGTGTTCGGCGCGTGGATGTACGCTCGCGATCGGGCGCAGCACGGTGACGCGCATCCGTATGCCTTCATGATGCGGCACTTTACAAGCGGAGAGCCCCAACTACTTGCCGGTCGGTGGTGGACGCTCCTCACGTCGTGCTTTAGCCACCAGGACACGATGCACTGGGGCGTCAATATGCTCACCTTTGCTCTCACGGCGCCGGCGATCGTGCCCATCATCGGTGCACCTAGCCTCGTGAGCTTGTATGTGGGCGCAGGCCTTGCATCGTCATTCACCAGTATTGTGTGGCCCTACATCGTCGACCCTATCGTGCACGGCGAACGCTCGTCCCTGGCGCGGCGGCGCTATACATACTCTCAGGGCGCCAGTGGCTCCGTGTACGCCATCTTGTCTGCTTTTACGATGATGCGGCCCTCCAGCATCATCTACCTGTTTTTTGCGATCCCAATACCGGCCTGGGCTTGTATCGGTGGCCTGTTTGCTTGGGAATGGTACAACGCCCACTTTCCCTCCCCCCAGAGTCACACGGACTCCGTCGGGCATGTCGGCGGCTTGTTGGCCGGTGTGTTGTATGCTCGCATGTGGCGTGGCCGTCTGCTCTAGATCGCAGCTCCTCGCGCCTCATACTGCCGCCGCTCGGACGCCGCATGCCACAAACCGGCGTGTGTGTGCTGAATCGCCTGCGCATTCGACAAGCCCGGGGCCGTGTACGCCGCTTGGTGTCCCTTGGCTGTGAGCGCACGAACCGTCGCATTGTCGAACCCTGGCGTCTGAGCGCCAGGATACTCAAACACGGTCACCGGCGGCAGCAGCTGATCGTGCCACCGGGGACGGGCAATCACATCGTCCATGGACACTTGGCCGTGGTGCGAGAGGTACGCATACGTCGTGAGGATGTTGGCCGTGATGATGCGCGAACCGCCCGACGACCCAACGATCAGCTCGAGCGCGCCCGTATGCCGGTTCTCGACCATGATCGGCGACATGGACGAGAGCGGTCGCTTGCCCGGCACAATAAAGTTGGGATGCGACGGCACGTACCCAAACTGATTTGAGCGGTCCGGCGAGGAAAAGTCGTCCATGTCGTTGTTCATGAGGATGCCATCGGGCGTGAGCACAGTACTGCCCCAAATGCCATTGATCGTCGTCGTAGCCGCAATGGCCATGCCGTCCTGATCGACGACATTCATGTGCGACGTGCCGCGATCCGACACGATATCCAGTTGCAGCGGATCATATTCTTCGACGGGATGCACGTAGGCATCACGAATGCTCCGGAAGCGCGTCTTGGCATTCTCAGCCGACACCATTCGGTTCTCCATGTCCGTCATATTCCACACAAAGGCCGGATCACCGAACCGCGTACGTTCGCCATACGCGTACTTGGTCGCCTCAATGAGGCGGTGCGTGTGCAGCGCATCGTGCGGATCGTACGGCATATCGGGAAAGTGCTCCATCGTTTTCAGAGCAGAGAGCACCACGCTGCCCGAGCTGGGCATGCTCGTAGCCCAAATGCGATACGCGTTGCGGTACGTGATGGACCGAGCCATGCGGACCATCACGCGATACGACCGCAGATCGTCCATCGTCATGATGCCGCCGGCCGCTTGGACCGCTTTGACCATCCGCTCAGCGATCGGTCCCGCATACATCGCATCAGGCCCGTGCCGCGCTATCGCTTCGTAGGTCCGTGCCAAGTCCGGCAGTCGGATCACCTCGCCCGTCTGGACAAGGCGTCCGTGAGGGCAGTAGATGCGCCCGAGTGCAGAATCCTCGCAGATAGGGCCCTCGAACAGCAGCAATCTGTCATACAGCTGCGACGGCACGCGGAATCCGCGGCGCGTGATCGTCACAACCGGTGCGAGAATCTCGTGCCATGGCAGACGACCATACAACTTGTGCAGCTGCTCCCAGCCACGCACCTCGCCAGGCACAGCCGCAGCCAGCCCGCCAAAGATGGACGCATTCGCAGGCATACCCACGAAAATGTCCCGATGCGCTTGAGCCGGGGCCGTTTCGCGGTAGTCGAGCATGATCGGGTCGTTTCCATGCGTCTTGACGAGCGCAAAGCCACCGCCACCGATGCCCGAGTGGAACAAGTCGATCGCACCGACGCAGCTTGCTACGCCGATCACCGCGTCCGCTGCGGAGCCGCCCTTGTCGAGGAGGTAGACACCCACATTGGAGCACACGTCCAGCTCACAGGACACAGCGCCACGTGCTCCGTCTGTGCCGTAGTACGGCTCGTAGCCCTGGGAACGTGCGCGCATGTACACAGGCACATCGCTCTCAGCCCACGTACGCAAGCCGAACCACATGCGGGACAGGCCTACACCTGCCCATACCAACGCCACCAGCAGCCACATAGGGACCACAAACTCCCGCGGTGTGTGTATCTACGATGTGGAGAAAAAAAGGCTAGGAGGTGGCTTGACCCTCGGCAATATACGCACGGAGGGACGAAATCATGGTCTGACTCGCTTGCTCTGCTTCACGAGACTCGAATAGCTGTGCATGCACTTGCGCAAGCTCTTGTTGTACAGCGCGTAGCTCCTTCTGTGCTTTTTCGTGCTCGACGCGCATCTCTTCCATCGACAAGTCGGCGCCTGACGCCTCGTCACCCGGCCCTTTTCGTGAGAAGCCCAGCGAGGAGCGCAGAAGCGAAGATGGGAAAAAGCCAGCGATGGCAGGCGCCATAGTAGATACAGTATCGTCGCCATGCTGCGAGCTAACGTCATCAGTAGCGGGCTCGTCAGGTCGCATCGGCGGCGAAAACTGCTCCTGCGATGGCTGCGACGGCGACACGAGCCGCAAGTCACGAAGGCCCGAGCGGTCCGTCTCTGAATCAGCGTCACTTCGCCCGCTCAGTGAGCTGAGAATGTGTCCTGATCGCCGTCGATCGGCGCCGTCGTCGTCAGATCGTTGTGACGAAGACCGCATGCTCTGAAGCCGCATGATCGCTCGGCGACTTTCTTCATTCGTGTACCGTAAATTGCGCACGCAGTCCTCAGCACTATCCGCGCGGTTCTTCTCCTCCTCAAGGCGCGCCTCCAGCTGCTCGCGCTCCTGCTCCCAGTGCCTGTCGTCAGTGTCCTGCCGCACAGACGCATCGAGCTGCCTGGACAACTTGTCCACTTGCTCGTCTCGCTCTGATACCTGCGTCCGAAGTTGCGCCAGGTCTTGCTGCACAGACGCCAACTCGACGTTAGCTGCATAAGACGCCTTGACCTGAGCCTCGAGCTCAGCTAGCTGCTCGTCCCGCTGCGCAATGACAAGCTGCAGTTCTTCTTTCTCTGCGGACGACTGCCTCTTGAGCTGCTCAATGGTATCGTCGCGTTCCTGGAGCTCGGTCTTGAGCCGAGTCACGGCCTCTTCACACTCTGATAGTCTCGTTGTAAGGTTCGATACGTCTTCCTCCGTCGTCGATGCAGCGACATGCTGTTGCGGTAGCTCGTCCTCGTCTCTATTCGTATCGTCTGTCACGCGCTCATCACTCAGGGCCGCGGTGGAATGCACCTCCGTTTCTAATGATGACGGCGGCTCAAGGTTCTTTTCCTGTTCCTTGTTGTTTTTGCCGCGTTTTTGATTTCGACGCGACGGACGCGCTCCATTGATGGGCGGTGGCGGCGGTCGTGACGATGCCGCCATGCTCTTTGTGCAGAAACGACTCGTAGACGCATTGGTCGTGCACCTTATGCTAGGACTGCGTCAGGACATCACGTGCATGTGGAGATGAGGCGCAAAAAAAGGGCGGCCGACGCGATTTTTTTCCTCGCTCTCAGCATGGCCGTTCAAAAGAACCATGAGCGGACCGGCATCAAGAGCGTCAAAGGAGAAAACTTCTACCGCGATGCTAAAGCGGCCAAGCGCGTGAAACTTCTCTCGAAAGATAGCCCCGCCACCAAGGCTACGCGTGATCGCCGTGGCAACATCGTCCAAGCGGCCGACTTCCAAAGCTCAGAGGCCAAGCCAGGCCGTGTCCAGCCCGATCGTCGGTGGTTCGGAAATACACGTGTGATCGGTCAGGATGCCCTCGACCATTTCCGCACGGCCCTGGGTGCCAAGGTCAATGATCCATACAGTGTGGTGCTGCGACGCAATAAGTTGCCCATGAGTCTGATTCAGGAGCCATCGCGTGGCAAGGCGCCCTCTCTCACGGAAGTTGAGCCCTTCGACAAGACATTTGGACCTGGCGCCCAGCGCAAGAGGCCGCGCCTAGATATGGGCATGAGCTCGTTTGAAGACTTGGCGCAGACGTCTCAGGCCATGGGCGAGCAGGAGGATGAGAAGGTCGCATCGATCGAGGCCAGGGCGAAGGGCGACGGCCTCGTCCCAGCCGATCGCGAGATCCCTCTTGGATCGTCCGACATGGACCACATTGCCCACCCCGATGAGCTGTACTCCATCCCTGTACAGCGCGGTCGTTCCGAAGCCGTCTATACCAAGGGCCAGTCACGGCGAATCTGGGCTGAGCTGTACAAAGTGATTGATAGCTCGGACGTGATTCTGCATGTGCTGGATGCACGCGATCCTATGGGAACGCGGTGCCGCAACGTCGAGAAACACATCCGCGAAGAAACGCCCCACAAGCATCTAGTATATATCCTCAACAAGGTCGATTTGGTTCCTACATGGGTCACGGTACGTATAACTCCCCTCTCCTCCCCTTTCCCCACATTCAAGTCAAGGGTTGTGCCGTTTGCTCTGTGGCGCATACACTGTTACGAATGTGGAAGATGAACGGCGTCTGGTGTGCGGACTTCATCGTGGCAACGCCACCCCTCCCAAGTCCTCTCCCGCCATTGAGGGCCGGATGTGGGAAGGACGTCCTAGGCGCTGGCGTCGCGGGTCTGTGGTATGCTTTGGGATTGAGCACGGCACGGATCCACGGACGAACAGTCTCTCGCTCCCCTATTTTATGAGCCATACTAACATTCAGGCACGATGGATCAAAATCCTGTCGAAAGAGTTCCCGACGCTGGCGTTCCATGCGTCGATCAACCACAGCTTTGGTAAGGGTAGTCTTATCCAGCTATTGCGTCAATTCAGTGTGCTGCACTCGGACAAGAAGCAGATCAGCGTCGGGTTTGTTGGCTACCCGAATGTCGGCAAAAGCTCCATCATCAATACGCTCAAGAAAAAGAAGGTGTGCAATGTGGCGCCTATTCCGGGCGAGACCAAAGTGTGGCAGTACATCACGCTGATGCGCCGTATCTACCTGATTGACTGTCCGGGCATTGTGCCGGTCAGTGCGCATGACTCGGAGACAGGCACGGTCCTCAAGGGTGTGGTGCGTGTAGAAAACTTGGAGTCACCCAGTGAGCATATTGCCACGGTGCTGAGTCGTGTCAAGCCCGAGTACATCAAGCGCACGTACAACCTCGAGTCGTGGCGCAATGCTGATGACTTTTTGGCGCAGCTGTCGGCGCGTATGGGCAAGTTGCTCCGTGGTGGCGAGCCCGATCTCGATACGAGCGCCAAGATGGTGCTCAATGACTGGATTCGAGGCAAGATTCCCTTCTTTGTGCCGCCACCCATGCCGCCCAAGCGCGATGATGAGCCGGTGGGCGAGAAGCGCGTGCGGGGTGTGGATCAGCCGATTGCCAAGATCCCTGTGCTGAGCAAGTTCACGGAAGAAGACGTGCATGGCGGTGTGCCGGAAGACTTTGAGCGCGACGACGATCCTGAGCCGGAGGAAGAAGATGTCCTGGATGACGAGGACGAGGAGCCTGACGAGGACGAGGAAGACGACGAGTCTAGCGACGATTTGGACGATCTCGCGTGGGAAGATGTCTTTGATCAAAAGGCACAGCCCGCACCGGATGTATCAGAGGACGAGGCACCGCGGCCCAAGGAGAAGCGCATGACGACCAACAAGCGCAAGGCCGAGAACTATTACACGCATGCCAATGTCAAGAACCGCAACCGGCAGAAGCAGGCCGCTATGAGCGAGCTGCATGCCCAGAGCCGGCACCGAGACCGCGGCAGCCGTGTGGGCGCGAACAAGAAGGCGAGTCGCACGTCGAATCCCAAGCTGCAAAAGCGCAAGTAGTTTTGTATTATATCTACATACGCTCGAGAGGCGTGATAGTCAGGAGACGCAGGGCGCTGCCGAGCACGTCCTTGGCACAGCGGTACAGCCACAGACGCACCAAGGCATCGTCGCGTTCCTGGCCCTTGACGATCAGCTTTTCCCAGGCCGAGCTGATGGCGTGCGTCAGCTTGAAGCAGAACGTCACGATCGTCGAGGCCTGGTGGTCCCGGCTCGCGACACGCACCACGTCCGGCCACTGAGCGAGCAGCCACACAATCTCGAGGGCCTCGGGCGTGTTGAGGCGCTCGGTATGCATCGCGTCGAGATCGAGCTCCTCGCGCGGCAGCACCAAGCCGTCCTCGGCATTCATGCGCTCCATCGAGCACAGACGCACATGGTTGTACTGCAGGTACGGACCCGTATCGCCCTCGAACGAGAACATGCGCTTCCAGTCGAACGTGTAGTTGTTGATCCGCTTGCCTGTCATGTCCTGGATCTTGATGGCCGTCATACCGACAATGTCGGCCGTCTGCTCGGGGTTCTCGAGCTGGGCATACTTGACTTCGTTCTGGCGCATCACATCGTGCATGTGCTCCTTCGTCTCGTCCAGGATACGGTCCAGGAACACGACGGTGCCCTTCCGTGTGGACATGCCCTGCACCATACCAAAGTTGACGTGCAGCAGCGCATCCGCCTCCTTTTGCGCCCATGGGTAGCCCAGCAGCTCGAGCATCTTGAAGAACTGCGCACAGTGCAGGTCCTGCTGCGAGGCAATCACATAGATCATCTTGTCAAAGTGGTACTGCTCGTGCCGCGCGACTGCCTCAGGAATGTCGCGCGTCAGGTACAGCGGCGTGCCGTCCTTGCGCTCAATGACGGCCTTTTCCAGCTTGTACTTGCTCAAGTCGGCCAGCAGCGCCCCGTTCTCTTCCCGCGACACAAAGTCTTTCGTACGCAGCTGAGCGAGCGTGTCCTGGATCTGCTTCTTGTCGACCTTCGCCTCGCCGCGATACTCGTCAAAGTGCACATTCAGACGCGCGTACGTCTCCTTGTACTTCTCAATCGACAGCGAGCGGAAACGCTCCCACTCCACGAGATTCTCCTGCACACCGTCTTCCATCCCTTTGAAGAACTCGCGCGCCTCTTCGTGGATCTGCTCGCCCTTGCCGCCCTCTTCGGACGCAAGCTTGTTGATCTCGACGTACACATCGAACAGGTGCTGCACAGGGTCCGCCTTCAGCTTCTCCTCGTCGCCAAAGCGACGCCAGCCGAGTGCCAGCAGACCAAACTGCTTGCCCCAGTCACCCAGGTAGTTCAGGCGCTTCACGTCCCAGCCATTGGCCTCGTACAGATTCGCCAAGAACGCACCGATGATCGTGCTACGCAGATGACCAGCGTGGAAGGGCTTCGCGATATTCGGCGACGAGAACTCTATCAAGCACGTCTTGCCCTTGCCCGCATAGTTCGAGCCGTACGACGGCTGCTTCTGGCCGTCGGCATCGAGCGCTGCACCCTCGCCGTGCGTCAGCGCATGCACGGTCGAGAGCGTCAGATGAAGAAGCGTGTTCAGGTTCACATGGTACAGCACCGCGGGGCCCTGCTTCGACACGCGTTCGACGTATGCGTTCGCCTGGAACTCGTCCAGCACCTTGGCCTGCAGCTCATCCACCTTCGTCGGCAGACGGAAGCGAGGCAGCACAACCTTGTAGTCGCACTCCTTGCCGCCCGTCGCCACTGCCAAAAACGTGTCCTTGAGCGACGTACCGAGCGTCTTGGACAGCTGGTCCGCAATGGCCAGGCGGAACGCATCCTGCGGCGCACGCGCTGGATCCGTGCCCTCCAGCTCAGGCAGCTTGGGCAGGCGCTGGAACAGCGGCACGCCCTGGAACTCGTGCTTCGATGGAATGGGGGGACGACTCATTACGTAGTGCAGAGACCGAAGACCGACCACTCGACGTAGGTACCGAGTTGCAATCCACACTTTTTTCTGGGACAGAGGAAAAGCCTCGCGCGCCGAACGGCTGGCTCAGCCTGTACATCACGTGATGCAACACGCCCTGCGACGCGTCGCTCGTTCCTCGGCGTGGGTCGTCGAGCCACGATCGGCAGCGATGGCGTCGCGGAAAATTGGGCGCCTGCCTGCGCTCAGCCACACGGCACGCACGCCGAAACGCAGCGAGGACGAGCGCTCCCTCCGTCTTGCATGGGACGTGTCGCTCGGTGAGTCGCCCATCACGGCTGGAGGGCTGGGCTCCCTTGCCATGCCGACCGACGCGGTACCGTCCCCTCCTCGCGACCATGAAGACGACAGTGAGGACGACCAGGACTTTGAACCGGATGATGAGCAAGATATAGAGGAAGACGACGAAGAGGAAGAGGCTGCCTCGTCGACGCCCCCGCCCGGCGAAGACGCTGGGCCCCCGAGCCGGCGTCAGCCTTCGCCCGTACGCACGCCAGCCTACGAGCAGGCCGCCGGCTACTATGAGACGATCGACTTTGATAAGATCACAGACCCTTTCACAGATACTCGTCGTGCGTTTATGCGGGGCCAAACCACAGCGCCCCCCAAGCCGCGCACGCCCATGTCGCCAGCGCTTGGTCGGGCGCCGCCGACCTCGTCGTCCCCGACCAAAGTATCGCCACAAAAACGCTCGCCGAGTCCCTTGGCATCCAGACAAGACATGGAGCGCGTCTCGCAAAGCCCTTTCCGCGCCGCGCCTCCCAAGGCGCCGTCGCCGGTGAAGCAGGCGGCTGCGTCCCCCGTCCAGGCAGACCCACCCGCGCCGCGGCCCATGAGGGCGTCTCCCGTCCAGGCAGGTTCGCCGGCTCCGCTGCCTCGCAGGGCTTCACTAGCGAAAGCATCGCCCGTATCATCCCATCCCAAGGTGTCCTCGTCGCTTGCGACATCCTCGCCGGCTGTACCTTCTCGTCCACGACCTGCCCCACGTACGTCTATACCCAGCTCTCTACGTACGACGCCCGCCGTGCCGTCTCGCTCGAATCGGCTCTTGACAGAAGAGCTGCTCAAATGGAAAGATCGATGCGCGCAGCTCGAAGACGAAGTGGACGCTCTCCAGTACCGCCTGGAGCATGTGCGGGAAGATGCCATGGGCTCTTCGACAGAGCATGACGCCCTCGTACAGCAGCTGGACGAGGTGCGTCGCGGTCGCGAAAACGACCGGAAGGCTATGCGTCAGCGTGTGCGTGTGCTGGAATCGCACATGGCCGACACCAAGACCGAGTACGATAGTCGGTACTGGCGCCTGCTCATCAGCTCTCCCGACGTATCAAGCGATGCCAGCAGTTCCGTGCAGGTCCAGCTCGTCGTGCAGCAAAATCAAGTCACCCGGCTCCAGGCGGAACTCGTCGAGCAGCGGCGCCAAGCTCAGCTGGCTCGCGAGCACACATCCTTCTTGCTCGGGCTGTACAAGTGGCGCGGCACACAGCTCGCCCAGGCTCAGACACTAGAGGCAGGTCGTTTATCCGAGCACATCGCACACCTAGAGCATCAGCTCGAGCACGAACGTGCAGCGCGACTAGCGGCAGAAGAACAGGTGCAACAGCGCTCCGCTTGGACTGCGCCGCCCGTGGCACCGCCGGCCGCCCCACCTGCAGCGTTATCGCCCGTACTGCCGCCATCGCCCGCGTTTCCTGTCGACGCAGCAGCGCCCACGCCATCCCCACCAGAACTGCAACCGGGTATGACGCCCATGCTCCGACGCACGGCCGTCTCAGCGGCGGATTTGGACGTCGAAGGCACGCCCATGCTCGGCACACGCACGACAGACGAGACGCGTCCCCCCGTGCGAAAAAAGAAGCGCAAGTTGCTCGGCGCCAGCTCGAATCTCTTCCAGCTTCACGAATCCGCGACACTCTCGCCAGGCTTGGACGTGCCGTCTGATCTGCCGTCATTACCGTTACCTTAATCCGTAGCATGTACATCTACATCTAGAAAAAGTGCCACGCGGTGCGCTGGCCCATGCCTAGGGCGCCGCCGAAACTTTTTGTAGTCGCAGGTCAAAGTCGAACCTCGCGACATAGGCTCAACATGCACTGGCATGAGCGATGGACGCTCTATGCACCGCATCGGCGAGGACGGCGGTGCCGCATCTTGGTGCGTAGCTGGCGATGCGTCTAGCAGACGTCGGTACTTGGCACTCGGTGGATCACTCGATACACCGAGAATCTCATCCAACAGGACGGAACGCCGCGCATGGGGCCTCCGTGCCGGGCGCTCAACGGACACGGGAGGATGAACAGGTGGCTCACTGGAACGCTGTACAGATTCAGGAGCGCCGCACGCCGAACCATCCGTCGCGCTCATACCGTGCTCGTCGTCTTGCCAGCTCGTGACGTCCTCTGTGAGTGGGGTATCGTCCACTGGCGGCACCATGTCCCTCCATGAACGGACGTCGAGAATGCCCTGCGTAATGGCCGAAAGGCCCTGGGGAAGGAAGGGCAGGCGCAGCGTACGACACGCCTCTTCTACCAGGGGCATGTCATCAGCCACCACAAACACATCCGACGCCGGCTGATACTGGGCCAGGACGCGGCGTACATCGATCACATCGGCCATAGGCTCCTGGGACACGTCATGGATATGCACCGTCGCACCAGCCGCTTCGGCCAGCTCGGCCATGTCAGAATAGCGCCGCGTTGTGTGAGAGATCCACATGCTCAACTGCAGACCCGCATAAAGATGACGTCGCGCGGCGCACACGGTCCATTGCGATGACATGACACGCGATTCCGGGGCCAACGATGGATCACACGACGGCACAAAGTCGGCAGGATCAGGCATCTTCCAGACAGACGCATGCGCTGCATCAAAAACGGCCTGTACAAAAGCCTCAGACACGATCGGCACGCCACGTACCAGCGCCAAAACTTGCGTCTTGTTGGGCCGCGCAAAAGGCACGACGAGATGCGTGGCTTCGCATAGAGTAGGCACGATATGCACGCCGACACGAGCAGCAGCACGTATCATATCGTCTTTATGCAAGTGCGATGGACAGCACAAAATGACAGGGAGCCATCGCACGTCGGCATACACGCCTGATACCAAACAGATCCGCGACGCATCGCCCAACTCCACCGGCGTCTCGGGCCGTATGCGCTGCTCGACGCGGTTCCTGCCACGAAATCCCTCTACCAGTGATCCAGACTTGCTGTTCATTTGCATGGTCCACGTGAGATCCGCACGCTTTCGCGTGCATGGCACGTCAGACGGCGCTACAGCGCCGACACGTAGTGTGCCGGCCAAACGGCTGATCCGCGCGATCGGCACATGCAAGTCGACGGCGTCCAATTTGCGTCCGACCTTGTATGTACGCTCACTATGCAGCACTCGCGCACTCACAGGGGCCTGCTCACCGTCATAGTGGGTGTAGAGCAGCCACATACCCCGACGCGTCATCCTGGCACGCACGTCCCTTGAGGAGCCTGCGTCTTTGGCATCACGTGACTCTCTACCAGGGTCGACGTGGAGAGGGAAAGGCGCCGGCAGCGGTTGAGCTCTGACGACGGCGGTGTGAGATGTACAGGCCGTCACGGGCGGTCACACCTGCCTCGTCGCGGTACGCAGCCGAATATGGCCTGCCTACGTGGCGTCCTACGCAGATTCAATCGTACATTGATCGGTGCTGCGACACGGCGATGGAGCAGTTGAACCTGCCGCTGGCGTTGGAGCTGGCCGACTACATTAACACGAAGCGGGCCAACACGGCACGCGAAGCTGCGTTTGAGATTGTGCAGCGCATCAACGCTCGTGTGCCGCATGTGGGCATCCTTGCGCTCGATCTGCTCGACATCCTTGTAAAGAACTGCGGCTTTCTGATGCATTTGCAGATTGCGACCAAAGAGTTTCTGAACGAGCTGGTGCGCCGATTCCCAGAACGACCTCCGATGCACCCAGGGCCTGTAATGACGCGAATCCTCGAGATGATTCACGAGTGGCGGCAGACGATTTGTGTCACGAGCAAGCACAAAGAAGATCTCGTGCACATCCGCGACATGCACCGTCTCTTGATGTACAAGGGCTACCGCTTCCCCAAGGTCGACGCGCGCTCAGCCTCTGTACTGAGCTCGACGCAGCCGCTGCAGTCTCCAGAGGAGCTGGAGGAGGAGACGCGCCTTGCTCAGAGCGCCAAGCTGCAGGAGTACATTCGTCGCGGCACGCCACGCGATCTGCATCAGGCGCAGGAACTCATGAAAATTCTGTCGGGCGCCGAGCCGGAGAGGGACCATGTACAGACACGCCAGATTGTCAGGGAGATGGACAAGATCGAGTCGCGCGTCAAGCTCCTAGGCGATATGCTCGATCAGGCCAACCCAGCCGACAAATTTGTGTCGGGCGACGCCTACGACCAAGTTGCCTCGAGCCTGCAAAGCATTCAGCCGCGCTTGCAGCGCTGGATTGAGCAGGCTGATGATAGCGAAGAGTCGCAGCACCTGACGCGCTTTCTCGAGGTGAACGACGCGATCCATCAAGTCTTGCAGCGTTACGAGGCCGTCGCAACCGGCCGGCAACCGGCCGCTGCAGGGTCCTCGCTCATCTCTCTCGAGGATGATGACGTCGCACAGGTGCCTCCCGCGTCCCAGCCACAGTCGCTTCTCGACGAATTTGCGTCGTTGGACATGTCCCAACCACCCAAGCCCGTTGCGGCGCCGACCGCCGCCCCCTCGTCCAGCGAGAAAAAGACCACGAGCTCCGACGTATTCGACCTACTCGGCGAACTCGACGAACATGCCCATCCCCCTCCCCCACCAACGTCGTCTCGTCCCTCGCCAGCCGCCCACGATCCGATGGCCGGGGTGGATTTGCTCTCATAGACGCCACGTGAAACTCCACACAGCAGCCCTCTTTTTTCCTTCGCCACACACGCATGCTTCGGTGGGCAGTTCGGCGATGCTTGTCGACGGGCCGGGCCGCCTATGCGCGGTACCCTCGACGGCATCAGCGCCCGATGCAGGTACGCGAAGCTGAGCTTCGACGTGATATCGCGCAACTGGAGCGTCAGCTGCAGGACACGGATAAACGAGCGCAGGTTGAGCAGCTGACGCGTCACTTGCCACCCCTGGATGAGGCGACGCTCGATGCCATTTACCAGGATCTTTTATCGTCGCCGCCCAGTGAGCTCAGTATTCCACCGCCCTCGCCCAAAGTGTCGCTGGCTCAACTCGCCGCCGAGCTGGGTCTGCCGCCGATACCTGCGGATGCTTCCGCCGATACCCCCGCGGTCGCCAACGCACGGCGCACACAGCGCGCGCAGCTCCTGGCGTGCCTCAGTGACCGATCCAACATACCCGCGCCTGCTTGGACGGCACTCGCGATACAAAGCGCGCGCGACTGCGATACAGAGCATGTTCAGCAGGCGCTCTCGTTGGCCGCCCGAGACGGCGTGCCGGTAGCGCCTCTCTTCCAAAAGGTGATGGATGTGTATGCGAGCGCGGGGCACGTCCATGCTGTGCTCGAGCTGAGTGCAGCGATGGAGGCACATGGCATCGCGCCTAGTGCCGCGTCAAAGCACACAGTCGTCAAGGCCTATGTGCAGATGAATCAAGTCTCTGACGCCGTGCAGTACCTCGCCCTATGGGAGCGCAGCGAGCCGGCGCCCATGTCTGCTTACACACTCACGATCGAGCATGTCCTCAAGCACCCGGTGCGAGACATCCACCCGATCGCATGGTCGCTGTTCTATCACATGCGCTACGCAGCGCATCCCGTCCCTGATGCTGTTTTGTACGCAATGATGATCCGTGCGTGTGCGGCGGGTGTGCCCCAGCCAAATACCATGCCTTTACGCCGCAAACGCACGATGGAGGCGGATGCAGAGCGGGCTCTCGACCTGTTCCGCGAGATGACCGTTCATCACGGCGTGCGGCCCAACAAGGAAGTGTACGACAGTCTCATCCTTACGTGTGCGCGCCGAAAAGACCACTATGCCGATGCGCTGCGTCTGCTTCATGAGCTCGTCGAGGGCGATCACACGCGGCTGTGGCCCGATGCTTATACGTACAATGCCGTGCTCCAGGGCAGCGCACGGCATGGCGACCTTACCACAGCTCGGTGGATCCTGGCAGACATGGTGCGCAGTGTCATGGCTGATGCGCACCGGCTGCGCAGACCGAACGAGGATACATTAGCGCATGTGTTCTGGACGTATGCCGTGTACCAGCCGCCCATCGATCGGCACCAGTTGTCGTCGATCGAAGCGACACAGTCGAGTGACGCCGAGGGACACGTCGCTGAGGCTGCGCCCTCGCCCACCTTTACGCATGCGCTGCCACAGACATCCAGTGACGTTTTGGCAGAAGTGCGTGCCCTCATGGCTCGCATTCTGGCGGACCAGGGCCATGACGAGACAGCGGCGCATCCACTATCGTCGGTGCGTGTATCGCCACGCCTCTTGCATGCGTATCTTGCCGTCCTGACGCACCACTTGCCGCCAGAACGCCGCCTTCACGCCCTGGTCCACGAAGTCGAGCACGGTGTCTTTGCGCAATCACACGTGCAGGCCAACGGGCACACGCTGGCGATGCTGTTAGGCGAGTGCGCCGTGTCGCGTGATCGCGCACTCGCCGACGACGTTGCGCGCCGCACATGGGCACAGTGGACGGATATGGAGCGTGCCTATGCACACACACCCCAACGGCGCCATCAAGGCATCGATGCGAAGCTCGTGTCTCGTATGTGGGCTCTGATGATCCGGCATCATGCCAAGAGCTTCCGTATCGACGAAGGCCTCGAGCTCGTGCGCCGCTTCCTTGAAATGTACCCTCCATCCAAGCGAATCTCACGGCGCGAAGAGCTGGTCGACGCGTCTTTGCCACCGATCGATTGGACGCCGACGGTCCCTCCCCCTTCCATGGTGCGCCTTTTGCACGCACTGCCGCCCAGTCGTGCAGAGGCTGACGCGACATACGCGCCTCTCGCGCCCCTGCGACCAAAACTGCTATTCCGCGATTTAGAGCTCCTGCATCACCGATGCGTCGCGGTTCAGCACGTCCCAGGCCTCAACTTGATCACGCGCACCGATCGTGAGTACCGTAGAGAGTGGTAGTAGCAACCTCCACATCTGTCGCCGCTCACGGACCGCGTGCGATTTGGCCGTGTGACACGACGGGCATGGCCAGGGACGGGCCGACGACCCAGCCCATGACGAATGAGTTTGTGTCACTTAACTTGCTCGATGATAGTGATGATCGGCCATCTTCGTTTGCATTTACGTCGCTCTTTGACCGTATGCGCACGGCGTTTTCTGCGCCACCGTCCAAGACCGAGAGCGACGTCGCCACCGCCGCCGGTCCATCCGGCCCATCACAACGACACACGCCACGGCGCGCCCCTGACAACTCGAGTCCAGCGAGTCGCATTCTGCCACTTCGCACCGCTCCGCCCAGCCTGAGCATGGCGCCCATCCACGCCTCGCCGGTCGTGCCGAGCGAGGCGAGCGATACGACGTCCATCGATACAGGGCGCAGTGAGGCATGGTCCACGCTGGGAGGTATGATAAGTGGCGTGCCTGGCTTCCCTCTTGGCAGCGACGTGCTTGATGATACGCAGTCCTTGTCACAGCGACCCGAGACGGGTGACGAGGGTATCTCCAGTGTACGGCCCAGCGCTGATATGTGGATTCGCCGCTTTCGTGGCGAAGGGCTCAGCCGCAAGTACTGGATGGCCGATGATACGGCGAAAGAATGCCGCGACTGCCTTATGCCATTCACGTCGCTGCGTCGAAAGCACCACTGCCGGATCTGTGGACAGATCTTTTGCAGTCGCTGCGCCTCGAACCTCGTGCCTGGTGCGCGGTGGGGACAGAAGCATGCCATTCGGATGTGTGACCAGTGCCATACCATGCTCGAAGAGTACGATCGGCGTGAGCGCATGGATGCGGAGGCGCGCGATAAGAGCCAGCGGCAGCCCCTGTTGGCGCCATCGCCCGGCCTTGTGCCGGACCTCGATGACGTACATACGCCTCAGTCCCAGTTTGCTGCCAAGACGCTCTTTGCCAAAGACGCCTTTCCTTATCGCGATGACGTCGTAAGCGACGTGGCTGGCAGCGATGAGGCGGATGCGCTGGAGGACCGCTACAGAGAAGTGCTCGGTGACCTCAGTGCATCCGAGGCGCCACAAGCGCTAGCCACAGAGGTGGCCCCGTTCCGATCCGGTCTTGATGAGATCGAGACACATGCGTCTGATTTGATCGAAGCACCTGCCCACATCCCGCCACCTTCCCCCGATACGTCTCCGCCATCACCGCAGCACACGCCGCGCGATGCGACCGAGGCCCTTGCATCGCTTCCACCCTTACCGCCCTCACCGATCAAGCGGAGCACGGCGCAACAAAAGCTAATGCGTGGCACGTCGCGCTTCGTCACCAGCACGGCCCTTGGTGCCATTTCGCTCGTGTACTTTCTGCGCATGCTACATCAGCTCCTGGTGGCCGAGCATGTGGGCCACGTCGCCGAATGGAAAGAGACCATCAAGCTGCTTGCGCTCGCTGTGATTGACCGTATTCGCGTGCGCACACGCAACATGTACCTCACCGATATTCGCCAATGTGTCAAAATCAAGTGCTTTCCCGGTGGACGTGTGTCGGACTGCGAGTTCCTCGATGGGTACGTCTGCACGAAGAATGTCGCTACGCGCCGAATGGCATCGTTCCTGCCCATACACCACGCCCGCATCATGATAATTACATTCCCGATCGAGTACCACCGCAATGCGAAGCAGCTCATGTCACTTGACTCGATTATGGCGCAAGAGTACGAGTTTCTGCGCATCCTCGTGGCTCGCATCACGGCGCAGCGGCCCCACGTTGTGATGGCTGAAAAAGGCGTGTCACATATCGCCCTCAGCATGTTTGAACAAGCGGGCATCGTTGTCTTTTCGCGCCTCAAGCGCACAGCCATCGATACCATTGCGCACTGTACGCAGGCCGATGTGATTGCCTCGATTGACCGGCTCTCGCTCGAGCCACGCCTCGGTCGGTGTGCGTGCATCTCCATCGATACATACCAGCAGGCGGGCGATCCGGAGCAGCGCAAGCCACTCTTGCGCGTCGAAGTCGCGTCCAAAGAAGTCAGCTGTGCCCTCATACTCCGCGGCACCATCCAGCCCAAACTACGGCGCATCAAGGCCATCCTCGCTCTGATGGTGTTTGTCGGCTACAACTTGAAACTCGAGGAATGTGTGCGCCGCGATATGGGTGCGACCCTCGATTGGTCCGTTATGAACTTTCACACCGTCAGCGAGCTGGCTGCGCCTATGCCAACCGAGGAGGAAGACGTGCATCGGCACATTATTCTTGACGAGACGCTCAAAAAATACCAGCGTCTCCTGCTTAGTGCCTCCGTCACAGCAGTTCTGCCGCCACCTTACCTCGTGACCCGCATGAAGTATGTCAACGACCGCATACGCACCCTCAAGGCGCTCCCCATCAAGAGCATGACATACAAGCACACGGACGCCCAGGGAGACGTGCCGACGCAGGGACTCGTCTTGTGTGCGCCTGAGACGTACGCGGCCCCTACCGAGGTCGCCGTCCTGGAGTCAGAGCACGAAAGCATCCAGGCATGCTGGCACGCGTGTGTGTCCGGCATGTCGAAAATGCTGACGCCCTTTGCGCACCAAAAGCTCGTGGCCCTCGTGTTCAAAACGTGCGCTGTCAATCGACACACTTGCATGGGACCCCATTTTGATTGTGCTGACTTTTACGGCGTCGATGATGAGCCGCTCGGCCAGTTTCTTGAGCGCACATGTGATGAGCACGCGGCATCATGCGAGGCACGCCATTGTGAGCATGCAAATCTCGTGCACTACCTGACCTATACCCACAACACCACACAGATCCAAATGGTCGTGGAGCATTTTCCGTGTCCCCTGCGCGACTGCGAACACGAACTGCTGTGCTGGAGTTACTGCAAAGTGTGTGAGGCTTCTACGCCCATGACACGCCTTAGTGATGAGGCTTGGTCCTTGAGCTTTGCCAAGTTTCTCGAGCTGCAGTGCTACCCGAACTCATCGTGCCACTCGACGGTATGTGAGCATGACTACTTCCAAAACACGGTGCGGTACTTTGCGCTCAGAAACCTCGCGATTCGCTTCCATGCCGACACGATCGAGCCATGGGACATTCTCGTGCCGCCCACGCGCCTCATCATTGACTACACTCAGATGTGTGTCTTGCGGAATACGGAGGCTGTCAAGCTTTACGATAAGAACCGGCTGTACTGGCGCTCTGTTTGCATGCGACTTGACGCTTTGCAACGCCAAATCGCGGCAAAGATGCTCCCCGCACGCCTCAAGACGCATACCGATACCCTTCTCACCCAGATGGTGCAGCTCGCCATGGCCGATGGATTTGAAATCGAAAAGTCCATTTCCGAGTCCTACCGTGAATCAGACAAGGACATGTGCCAGCTCACCATGAATGCTGTGCGTCGCACGCTCCAGGACCGCGTGGTCGAGTGGGAAAATCTGTTCCTCGACTTCAAGAAACACGCTCCCAAGAGCGACCAGGATAAGCAGCGTCTCTTGGCGCAGTATGACCCACCAGAGACGGACATAATAGCTCCGCAGCCTGTGCAAGCCAGCCCTGAACGCACGCCGTCTTTCGTGGAACAAGTGTCGCCGTCCAAGTCGCCGCGCCGGCCACTTCCTCGTCGCGATCCATCGGGCCAAGTCGCAATGCTCACGCAGCAGTACGAGCAAATGACACGAGACGCCGAGCAGCAAGCATCGCGTATGCACAGAGCTCGCCCCGTCACCACAACGCACGCGACAGTGGAAGTGTTCAAGAGCCTGCGAGATGCAGTGCGAGGCGACGATAGCGATCACGAAGACGACCTGCGGCCTGAGCAGACGCGTGGTGAGGCATGGCTTGGCTCGCGACCGATTGAAACGCCTCAGCCATCCACTCATGATACCCTGATCGAATTGTCCGTGCCCAGCACTCCAAGTACAGAAAATGACACTTACCACGATACGTCGAGGAGCCTAATGATCGAAGAAGGCAACGTCGACATGACGGATACGTCCCAGCCGGAGCGTACTAAACTCTTTCACTTGCTAAAAGCGGCATGGCCTCTGCCCGTCGACGAATTTTTCCCGCTGACGTATCCATTCTCGCCGACAGATCATGTGTTCACCGATGCACGCGTCGTCGTACGTGAGGACGAGCCAAGCTCGATCATCGCCTTTACACTCGACTCGCAAAACTACCGCGAGCAGCTCGCCAACTCGCGGCAGAGCCGATCTGATGCTCCGTTGACAGAACTGCGACATGCTGACGGGTCGCACTACTTGTATGAGTTCGACACCGAGACGATCAAGCTGTGGTGTAAGATCTTTTTCGCCGAGCAATTTGATGCCCTGCGGCATATGTGTGGATGTGCCGAACAGTTTGTTCAGTCACTCTCACGCTGCTTCAAATGGGACTCGCGCGGCGGCAAGTCAGGCTCAGCATTTCTCAAGACCCGCGACGACCGCTTTGTCGTCAAGCAGCTCTCTCGAACTGAGCTCGATGGTTTCTCCAAGTTTGCGCCACAGTACTTCACATACTTGGCTGAGTGTCAATCAGCATTGCGGCCTACCGCACTAACCAAGATCTTTGGCTACTTTCGCATCGGTTTCAAGAATACGCACACAGGTCGCAGCTTCAAAATGGACTTTATGGTCATGGAAAATCTGCTGTATGGACGCAGCGTCGACCGCATCTTTGACTTGAAAGGCAGCACACGCCATCGCTTCGTACAGGAAAGTGGTCAGCCACACGAGGTACTGCAAGATGAAAATTTGATGCAACGAGCGCAATCTTCTCCCCTTCTTGTGCGCGAACACTCAAAACGCATCCTGCGTACGGCTCTGCACAACGACTCGCTCTTCCTCACCGAGATGAATGTGATGGACTACTCGCTTATCATGGCTCTGGACACTTCGCGCAACAAGATGGTGATCGGTATCATCGACTACCTGCGTACATACACATGGGACAAGCGTGTCGAGAGCTTCGTCAAAGAAACGGCGATCCTCGGCGGCGGCGGAAAGGGCGAGCCAACGATTATCACGCCACGACAGTACCGTATGCGCTTTCTCACGTTCCTTGATCGTAACATTCTCATGACACCCGATCCCTGGATACAGTCGGGATGGGTGCAGTGATCCTAGACGACCGTATAGTCCGCCTTGCTTTCGTGCCGCTTCGCCTCTTGCAGCTTGCGCGCCGCTTTCATAAAGTCTTCCTGGATACAATAGTCACGGTCCGCACGGATCGCAAACATACCAGCTTCTGTGGCCACATTTCGCAAATCTGCCCCATTGAAGCCATCCGACAGCTTGACGATCGCCTCATAGTCCAGCTCATCGCGCTTGGCGATCGGCCGCGTGTGGATCTTCAGAATCTCAAGACGGCTCTGTTCATTCGGCAGCGGGATCTCAATCTTCCGGTCAATACGCCCTGGTCGTAACAGCGCCGGGTCCAGTGTATCGGGTCGGTTGGTGGCCATAATCACCTTCGTCTTGCCCAGCTGGTCAAATCCGTCCATTTGATTTAGCAGCTCCATCAACGTCCGCTGAATCTCCCGGTCAGCACTCGTGCCTTCACTAAATCGCCGACCGCCAATTGCATCCACTTCATCCATAAAGATAATGCATGGCTCATTGGTACGGGCGTAGGCAAACATCTCGCGCACCAAACGCGCACTTTCACCAATGTACTTGTCGACAATCGCGCTCGCCACAACCTTGAGGAAGTTGGTCTCGAGCGTCGCAGCAACTGCACGTGCAAGTAGCGTCTTACCCGTACCTGGTGGGCCATAGAGCAGCACACCTTTTGGCGTCTTGATACCCACACGTTGGAAAAGTTCAGGGTTCATCAGCGGCAGCTCAATCACCTCGCGAAGCTCACGAATCTGCTCACTAAGACCACCAATGCCAGCGAACGAGGCACCTTTTGGATCTTCTGTACTCATTTTGTAGACTTGCGGATCCACTTCGCGAGGTAAAATCCGCATAATGGTCAACGTTGTCATATCCAGCGAAACACGCACGCCCTGCACAAGCTTCGAACGCGGCACAATCGCACGCACACCTACCACGTATCGTGGTCCTGAAGACGCCTTCACAATGTACCGCTCTGGGTCCAGTTGACACAAAACCTCTCCTATGATCTGTCCGACAGACTGCAGCGCCTTGATATCTTCCTCTGTCTGGTCATATTCGGCTTGCCTGTCGCGCAACTTAAGTCTCAAATTTTTCAGGTTTTCGGATATCGTTTCATGTTGTTGCAGCGCCTTGCTATATTCTGCTAGGGCCACATCCTTGGAATCGTCTGCCATTGTGCGCGGCGTTGACAACCAAGAGGAAGGAATGCGTGTGATCGACGACGTCGACCGCGCGGCCTGGCATAATTCCCAACACAAGTGGAGTGACGTAAGCTCTTCGCTCGCCGCGCCACGCGGCATGCCTCGGCCGAAGGCCCCCGCGGCCCAGGTCGACCGACGTGAAGCAGTACGCCATCGTCGTGTACCTCTCTTACGGCGTCCACCATTCCGACATGGCAGCGGACAAGCCGATCAACTTTGCGGAGCATGTTCAGCTGCAAGAGCTGGGCATTGCAGCAGAGAGTATATCTTTTGCCAATGTAACGCTCGAGTCGGAGAAGTATGTGTGTGTTCGCGAGAGCGGCGAGTCGGGCAACTCCGTGGCGATTGTCGACCTCAACAATATCCACAACATGGTCCGGCGACCCATGAGTGCTGACTCGGCAATCATGAACCCTGAAGAGAATATTTTGGCGCTTAAGCTACAACGCCAGCTTCAGGTGTTCAATCTGGAGACCAAGGCCAAGCTCAAGTCGCACATGTCACCTCAGGACGTGATATACTGGCGCTGGATTTCAGCTACGGTGCTTGGTATTGTCACAACGTCCAGTGTCTACCACTGGAGCATTGAAGACGATGCTGCGCCGCAGAAGGTATTTGATCGTCATGCCAGCTTGGCAGACACACAAATTATCAACTATCGTGCATCGGCCGATGGCAAGTGGATGGTCCTCATTGGAATCTCGAGCAACACGGTTGATGCGAATGCGTTCCGTATCAAAGGATCAATGCAGCTGTACAGCAAGGAGCGTGGAGTTTCGCAGCCTATTGATGGACATGCCGCTGCGTTTGCTGAGCTCAAGACACAGGACGCCAACGTGCCTTACAAGCTCTTTACGTTTGCCGTGCGCACGTCCACTGGTGCCAAATTGCACATTGTCGAAATTGACCATGCTCCAGAAAATCCTGCTTTTTCGAAGAAGACCGTGGATGTATTCTTCCCCGATGAGGCGACCAACGATTTCCCCGTTGCAATGCAGGTCAGCAAGCGCTACGGCATTGTGTACTTGATGACCAAGTACGGCTTTATTCACTTGTACGATCTTGAGACGGGTGCATGTATATATATGAACCGCGTTTCGGGCGAAACGGTGTTCGTGGCTGCTGAGCAGAAGAGCTCCAACGGTATCATTGCTGTCAACCGCCGCGGCCAGGTGCTGTCGGTCTCGGTTGATGCTGATACCATTATTCCATACATCCTACGCACACTCAACAACACCGACTTGGCCTTCAAGCTAGCGTCTCGCGGCAATTTGCCGGGTGCAGACGAGATGTACCTGCAACAGTTCCATTCGCTCTTCAGCACAGGCCAGTACACGGAGGCTATCAAGATTGCGGCAAATTCGCCGCGTGGTATTCTACGTACGCCGCAAATGATTGAGCAATTGAAGCAGGTGCCGAGTCAACCTGGTACGCTCTCGCCCATCTTGCAGTACTTCGGCATGCTCCTCGAAAGTGGTTCGCTGAACCAGCACGAGTCTTTGGAGCTTTCCAAGCCTGTCCTGGCGCAGGGGCGCAAGCACTTGCTCGAAAAGTGGCTCAAAGAAGACAAGATCGAGTGCAGCGAAGAGTTGGGTGATATTGTGCGCATGCAAGACATGAGCCTGGCCCTAAGTGTGTACTTGCGCGCGAATGTCCCCAACAAGGTTGTGGCCTGCTTCGCCGAGACGGGCCAATTTAACAAGATCGTGCTGTATTCGAAGAAGGTGGGCTACACACCTGATTATGCAACGCTTCTGCGTCACGTTGTGCGTGTGAACCCCGAGCAAGGAGCTGAATTCGCGTCGAGTCTCGTGTCGGATGAAGACGGCCCACTTGTGGACGTGGAACGTGTCGCCGACATATTCCTGAGCCAGAATCTCGTGCAACAGGCAACGTCTTTCCTGCTCGACGCTCTTAAGGATGACCTGCCAGAGCATGCCAATCTGCAAACGCGTCTTCTCGAAGCCAACCTGCTGAACGCACCACAGGTGGCTGATGCGATTCTGGGCAACCAGATGTTTACGCACTACGATCGTCCTCGCATTGCCAGCCTCTGCGAGAAAGCAGGTCTCATGCAGCGCGCCCTCGAACATTATGATGACCTCGCTGATATCAAGCGCGTGGTAGTGCACTCCAATCTGTTCGACAACGAGTGGCTGGTCAACTACTTTGGACGTCTTACAGTGGAGCAATCGCTCGAGTCGCTGTACGAAATGCTGCGCGCGAACATCCGCCAGAATTTGCAGGTCGTCGTGCAGATCGCCACCAAGTACTCGGATTTATTGGGTTCTTCGAACTTGATTACGATGTTCGAAAAGTTCCGCAGCTTTGAGGGTCTGTACTACTACCTGGGTTCAGTTGTGAACCTAAGTGAAGACTCAGAGGTACATTTCAAATACATTCAGGCTGCGTCACGGACAGGTCAGATGCGCGAAGTCGAGCGCGTTTGTCGCGAGTCAAACGCGTACAACCCCGAGAAAGTCAAAAACTTCCTCAAGGAGGCTAAACTGCCAGACCAGCTACCTCTCATTATTGTGTGCGACCGTTTCGACTATGTGCACGACCTGGTGCTGTACCTGTACCAAAACATGATGCTGAACTACATTGAGGTGTACGTTCAGAAGGTCAACTCTACGCGCACGCCTCAGGTTATCGGTGCCTTGCTAGATGTGGATTGCGACGAGGGTGTCATCAAGAACATCCTCGAGTCTGTGACGGGCCCCATCCCTGTAGATGAGCTTACCGACGAGGTCGAGAAGCGCAACAGGCTCAAGCTTATTATGCCCTGGCTCAAGAAGCAAATCGAGTCGGGTAGTGAGGATCAGGCACTGTACAATGCTATGGCCAAGATCAGCATTGACAGCAACCAGAATCCTGAGGCGTTTCTCAAAGAAAACAACCTGTACGACCCCCTTATCGTCGGTAAATACTGTGAGAAGCGTGACCCGTACCTGGCCTACATTGCATACGCCAAGGGCTTCTGTGATGCTGAGCTTATCGCCATCACTAACGATAACTCCATGTACAAGCATCAGGCCCGCTACCTTGTTTTGCGTCGTGAGCCAGAGCTGTGGGCGACTGTCCTGAAAGAAGACAATGTGCATCGCCGCGCCCTGATTGATCAAGTGACTGCCGTGGCCGTGCCTGAATCGACCAACCCCGAAGACGTGTCGACAACCGTCAAGGCGTTCATGGCTGCAGACCTGCCCCACGAGCTGATTAAGCTGCTCGAGCCTATTGTGCTGCAACCATCTGCATTCAGTGATAACCGCAGCCTGAAGAATTTGCTGATGCTCACGGCGATCCGCACAGACAAGGCCAAGGTCACGGGTTACATTGAGCGTCTCTCGGGCTATGACGTTGATGAGATTGCCAAGATTGCTATTGACCACGGACTTTTCGAAGAGGCATTCCAGATCTACTCCAAAGCTGGTCAGAACACGGATGCGATGGACGTGCTGGTAGAACACATCGTGTCCATTGACCGCGCGCAACACTTTGCCAACAAGCTCAACTTGCCTGAGATCTGGTCACGCCTTGGTAAAGCTCAGCTCGATGGCTTGCGTGTCAAAGACGCGATGGACTCGTACGTTCGCGCAGAGGACCCATCGAACTTTGAGGAAGTCATCGAGATTGCCGAGCGTGCTGGTCGTGAGGAAGAGCTGATCCGCTACTTGCAGATGGCCCGTAAGCTAACGCGTGAGCCCAAGATCGACACGGAGTACGCGTACTGTCTGGCCAAGGCACACCGCCTCTCTGATATGGAGGAGTTCCTTTCGATGACCAACGTGGCCGATGTGCTGCATGTGGGTGAGAAGTGCTTCAACGACGGTCTCTACGAGGCATCGCGTCTGCTATTCTCAAGCGTATCGAACTATGCGCGTCTGGCCACGACCCTCGTGTACCTCAATGATTTCCCCGGTGCGATTGAGGCCGCTCGTAAGGCTGGTAACACGTCTGTGTGGAAGCAAATGCACGCTGCATGCCTTAACAAGGGCGAGTTTAAGCTCGCGCGCATTGCAGGTCTAGCTGTGGTGCCTCACGCTGAAGATGTGCCAACGTTGATCCGCGCCTACGAAGTCAAGGGCTACTTTGACGAGCTTCTCGACCTCCTTGAGTCCGCTTTGGGACTGGAGCGTGCGCATATGGGTGTATTTACGCAGATGGGCATTGCCCTCGCCAAGTACCGCCCTGAGCGTCTGATGGAATACCTCAAGCTGTATTGGTCGCGAAGCAACCTGCCACAGCTCATCAAGGTTACAGACAAGGCTCACTTGTGGCGCGAGTTGGTGTTCCTCTACACCAAGTACGACGAGCCGGACAATGCGGCGCTTACGATTATGGAACACTGCTCGGATGCGTGGGACCACGACCAGTTCAAGGCTGTGCTACCCCAGGTTGCCAACGTTGAGATTTACTACCGCGCTTTGACGTTCTACCTGGAGCAGCACCCACTGTTGCTGAACGACCTGTTGACGGTGCTCGTCAAGCGCATTGACCACGCGCGTGTTGTTCGTATGTTCAAGAAGCATGACCACGACAACGTGCCGCTGATTCGCTCGTACCTCATGTCAGTTCAACCGCAAAACTTGGAGGCTGTCAACGATGCATACAATGACTTGCTGATTGAGGAAGAAGATTATGACACGTTGCGTGTGTCGATCGATGCGTATGACAACTTCGATGCCTTGGCGCTGGCATCGCGGCTTAAGGACCACGAACTGCTCGAGTTCCGTCGTCTTGCTGCGCATCTGTACCGCAAGAATGACCGCTTTGACGACAGTATTTCGTTGTCCAAGGCCGATTCCCTCTTCCGTGACGCCATCGAGACGGCCTCACATTCAGGCGTGTCCGAGGTGGCCGAGGAATTGCTGGAATACTTTGTCGAGACGGGCAACAAGGAATGCTACGCAGCTATGCTCTTTGCATGCTACGACCTGCTCGCACCCGACTTTGTCATGGAAGTATCGTGGCGCCACGCCTTATCCGACTTTACTATGCCATACCAAATCCAACAGGCACGCGACACTCGCACCAAGCTCCTGGCTCTTGAAAAAGAAGTCCGTGAGCGTGCAGCCAAGGATTCGGCGAAAGAGAAGGAGGATCTCGACACGCCTATTCTCGGACCTGGCGCCTTTGCGAACAAACTCCTGACAAGCGGCACAGGTGGCGTTGAGCCGATCATGATGCAGCCGACGGCTGGTAGCATGTTTAACTAAAAATCGTAGTCGTACTATACAGATGTGGTGGTTGTGTCATTTCCCGCCAGCTCCTCCGGGTCGGCGGTGCCACTTTCTAGTGCTCGGATCAGATCGTCCATCATGCGGACGCCCTGCTCATACATGTCAACGTGGCCGTCGACGTACAGCTTAAGCGACTGCTGCACCTCGCGACGACGGCCAAGCTCGTAGATATAGTGCTCCTTGGCCACGTGCTGATTAAAAGCCTGCGACTGTGCGTGCGACTGTGACACGGCGTCTTGCAACTCATCAATCCGGCCATCTAAGCGCTGCATACGATCAATACGCGCCTGCTCCTCGTCGACGCCCCAAACGCGGTCGACCATGTGGCGCATGTAGCCGCGCATACCCTTGCCGCGGACATTGCCGTGCACAGGCTCGCCATCGGGTGTGCCGAGGTTGGCGAGGCGGTCGCGTTCTGTGACCGTCGAATGCAGATAGTCAGTGAGCCCTTCAAAGTCAAGTTGCTTCGCTTCTCGGTGTTTGAGTAGCGTTTTGTGAGCAGTGATATAGGTCTGCTTCGCACGAAGCATGGTGAGCATATCGTCCAGCACACGGAAGGTGAATCGCGACTCGAGCTCAGCAAACTCGTGCAATGCCTGACCCGTGCGCTGTACGTCTTGCGTCATGCCCGTTTCTAGTTCACCCAGCTGTTCGAACGCTGTTGCTACATCGTGGTAATCAGAGGTCAAGTCTTCAGTCGAGGCGCCCAAATGTGCAGCATACAATTCGTCAAAAGCCGCCACTTCACGCCTGCATGAGTCATCGAGATCTCACACGCATAAACGAGGCACGATGGAATCGAACCCGAACACGTACCTGATACATGCATCCGATTGCGCAAGAGGACACGCTCCCACTGCGTAGCACGGTCCTCCTCGCCCTCTAAATCCGCCTTAATCGCGACAAACCGTGGGTCTGGTTTACGGACACGCGTAAAAGCATTCACAAACATGTCGCTCACCGACTCTAGCAGTCCAGAAGACGTTGGTGGTGGGAGCGGCAGCGCATCCGCTGCCGATGTACTTGCGATGCGATGACCCGCATGTGTATGCATATCAATGTGCCATTCCTTTGACTCCAGGAACCGCTGCACAATCTCGGCGCGCTGCAGAATAGGGTGCCTGCAAATGCGTTCCAAGAAGAGCTGGAGCTCCATGCATCGTCGCATGATGAATTCCACACTGAATCGATCGCCCGTCAAGTAACCTAGAAATGAGGAGAGACATACGTACCGATGCGGTGTTTGTCCGGTAATGGCGGCACAATACACGCAGGAAAATCTGTCACGAGCGTATGATGCAAGAACACAAAGTCCTGAAAACGTTTACGAGTCACCATGTGCGAGCGTGAAAAGTGAGGAAGCGTCGTTTCAGCGCGCACGCCATAAGACACAAACGTGGGTGATCGGCCTTGTGTCGACGTCGACGCTGCCTCATCACCATCTTCTTGCGGCTGAGCACCAGGCGTCTCCTTCCGCGGATCGATAATTTGGACACGCAATTCGCCCAGCCAGAGCTGCTCGGCGTCCTGTTCCGCAGTCATGGCCGTCCTTAGTCAAGAGGTGAGGCATTGGCCACCTGCGAGGACCGCGACTGCATATATCCCATGATCGACATCAGCTAGCGCCACCTACGCGTTGACTCCGCCACCTAATGACATTGCCGTACGTGGTCGACGCCGAGACGTCTTTGTCTCCGGTTGAGCTGCAGGTGTTGCATGATCAGTATGATGCAGAGGCAGCATCGGGGCATATCACGACTCAGACCAAGTTTAACTATGCATGGGCCCTGATCAAAAGTACGCAGCGCCACCAAATGCTGCAAGGTGTCGCCCTTTTGACCGATATCTACCGCACGGACCCGCCCCGCCGCCGAGAATGTCTGTACTATCTGGCTCTCGGACATTACAAGCTGTCTAACTTTGACGAGGCGAAACGCTTCAATGCTCTCCTGTTGGAACGCGAACCGAATAATTCACAAGCACAGAGCCTGCATGCCTTAATCGAGCAGGGTATTGCGAAAGAGGGGTATATTGGCATGGCTCTCCTTGGAGGTGCCGTCACAGTGACCGGTGTTGTGCTAACAGCGCTTCTCCGTCGAGGACGTAGGTAGTTAGCCTTGAAAGGCAATGCCCTGGGTGTGCACTTCCGACTTGCCGCCACTGGCAAAACCCGTTCCTTCGCGCTCGAGCGGAATCACGTCACGTCGCGCTTGGATACTCGTACTGCATTCGGGGCAGCTGGAAGCTTTTCCTGACTCTTCGAGTGGCTTGGTCACCAGGGTCGCGGTGCACGATGCACAGAAAACATGCCCACAGGGGCGAAGCACATACGTTTGAGACACATTCGTGTATTCCTTTTTGCAACAGGGACAAAACGTCTGGTCCTGGCCGTCCCTTGGGCGAATGCTGAAGCGGACTTGGACAAGATGCTTAGCCAGAAGCTTGTGGGGTCTGGCAGCAGTGCATAGTGTCGTAGAGGCTCGCTCTGGGCTACTCTTTGCGCCTTGATCGTGTGCCTGGGGTGCCATGTTTGGGAGCCAGAAGGCCGGCATGGAAGACGCAGCATCAGAAGATTCTGCCCTCTTGCGTGGCGTATCACCCGTTTCTTCATGCTTTCGTTTGCTGCCAGGAGCAATGAGTGACTCGTTGCGCTCAAAAGTAGCCACTCGCTCAGCATCGGCACTAGCCTGGACTTCGGCTGCCTCCTTGTGCTCTTCCTGAGCACGGTCTTCGCACCGTTTCGCGTGCTCGGCGAGAACCGATTTCTGCTTCAAAAGATCAGAAAGAATGCATACTTTGCAGTATAGGTGTCCTTCGAAACAGCATACAGGCTGTTGTGCTGTCTGCAGACACAAGTGACATGCATTGAACGCGCGCATATTTTCTTTCGACAGGCGCAAACTTCGTGAGCCCCAGCGGTCCTTGAGCATTCTTACAGGTAAGATGTCGCTCGTACATACTGGTACTCGGCATAGGTAAAATGGCCTTGGGCGGAATTCTGTTTCGAATGACGCGTCATGGTACGACGATAAAGAGAGGGGCACGTGTCGAAAATAAGAGACCAAGGCGCAACACAGCCAAGACGGATCGTGTTTATGAGATCTATCGACAGCTCTAGTGACCCTCGCCCGAGGCAGCCTGCATATTGAACGTATTCCATTGACCAGGGGGAGCGGGCACCTGAAGTGGTTCGTGTCTGTGGGTGAGTGAGCAGCAAAAAAGGATACGTACGGCTTCCAGTCAATCATCTTGGTAGCAAGGTGGAACTCGTCATTCGCCTGGTCGACGATTTCCTCAATAAGACCCGCGTCAATAGCGGCGACGACACGGTCAATGGCGGCCTCGGAGCCGTACACAGTCTCGCGCGACGTGGGCGTCATGGCCTCCTTCACAATATCAAGGCGCTGTTGCGTCACAGCCTCCGACGATTGGCGAAAGACAGCAGACTCGGGCAGACCCTTGAGCACATTCAGCGTATGGGTATACGTCGACACAAGCTCCGGCAGCGGATCGGGATGAATCTCAAGACCAGCAATATTAGTCGTGCGCTTTGTGCGCAAAAACTTGGTGGCTGTGCTGGCGCGCATGGCCGAGGGAACGAATCGCACTGCCTTGGTCGCAAACATGGTCGTGGTGATCGTCGTACAAAAGGCAATCTTCCCTTGGCTCATGGCTCTGGCCCCTTTCCTAGCAGGCCCGACGGTCAGGGCTACTTACACTCGGCCGAGCACCTCCACTATGCGCACCTCGTTCGAGAGAGGTGCCTGTGCTCCTAAGGGCTACGGCTGTCGTGTCCCACCATGATGCCCTATGAAGCGGTGCCGGCGCCGCCACCTAACGGTATGTCCTCAAGAGTTGCATTCTTACAGACAGAGTATCATGGATCCATGGACGCTAAAGGTGATGTGCGCCCAGGCTATTACTACCACACGATACCAGTCCCGGTGCCTGACCCGCCCACATACTATTCGTACCATGGACCGGCGCACCCGCCGCCACCCCGCTCATTACCACCGCTCGGAATGTCAGAGTCGCATGAAGCGTATACTGGCGGTGCTATGCACGACATGCAGGTACATCCTGTGTCATTACCGCCGCTGTCGCGGTATCCGCCCGAGTCGATGGACTATGTACCGATGCGCAACATGATGCCACATGAGTTGCCGCCGCCACCCATGCCGCATGATGACGGCGCGAATCGTCTAATGATGCCGCACGAGCCGCGTATGCCTGTAGGCATGGTGCATGAAGAACCTCCGCCTTTGGCGCGTCGAATGCCGACCATGCCACAGCCTCGGTCCTCGTCCGTCCGACGTATGGCAATGCCGCCGATGCCGCCATCGCATATGGCTGAACCACCTGCATCAAAGCGCGATCGTAAGCGCAAGGAAGTCCTTGAGCGCCTCGATCGTGTCCATTGGGATGTCTTGGAGCATCGCGAGCCCATCTATCAGGATGCGTTCATGGGTCTTACATCGACATACCATGCTTTGATGATGCGTCCATCCTACGTGCGTGAGTACGCGATGGAACTGGCAGATCAGACAGTTTGGCGAGAACGCTCGCTGCGCGAGGCATCGCTGTACTTTGCATTTATGTCCGATCGGAGCCAACATACGTACGATACAGAGAGTACCAAAGCCGAAGACGAAGCGCGTATCTCGAAACGAAATATTCGCGACAAAATGTTGGGTGTAATTGAAGAGCGCAAGAAGCGTCTAAAAGAGGAACGCGATAGCGGCGAGTTTGCTGGCGACCCTATCGTGGAGTCAACGCAGCGGCCACACTCAACGCGACAGTTGCGCAACAAGGACGGCTCTGCAGGTGGCACGCCGGCACGGATTGGACAGCTACTTGACTATGACGACGTGCTTGCGAACGGGTACCCACGCATCGCCAAAGCCGTGGCCCAGTTGCTGGGATGGACTGTGGCCGATGCCACAACGACCATTACGTCGGCCAAGGCGGACAACGATGCGCATGGTATGCTCCTGTGCAAAAGTGCTTCAGACGGCAGCAGTATCCGACTACCGCTATACGAGACCTTTGCGTCGCAGAGCTCGCTACTGGCCGGCATCAACTTGGCAGCCTCCGGCAAAAATAGCAGCAAGAAAAAAGAGGCGGCATCCAAGCTGTCGTCCAGGACCCTTTCCTCGGCCAACTCAAACGCCACTTCGACCTCAGCCAGTCCGGATCGCAGCGATGACGAAGACGCCGTGTCCGCCACGCCCCTCTTATCGTCGGGAGGCGGTCGCCTGCGTTGGGACACGGCGCGGTGCCTTAGTCAGCTGACGGCGGCCAAGGACCTGGAAGTGGAAGCCGACCTGATTCACATTCATCAGATCGGGACCAAGCGGCGTCGTCGCTAACGTGTCATACTATACATATCATACCTATTACAGCGCGTGAGCGACACCCGCCGACTCGAGCAGGCGCAGCACCGCCAGGGGCGCGCCGTCTTGTTCATTGGCGTCGCAACCGATCGTGTACCGCACCTGCGCCCGCGCAAGTCCATTGAATGTCGAGGATGCACACAAGGTGTATGCGCCCATATTTTCGTATACAAGCCAGTCGCCCACGTCAAGTGTGCGCGGCAGGTGCGTCAGCGGCAAGATGCAGTCCATGCTGTCGCACGTCGGGCCCCACACGCTGCAGGGCCACAGGTCCTGTTGGACGCCCGGTGCGTGTTGGTGAGCCTGATACACATACTGCCGCTGCATCGAGAGCACCTTGGGCTGTACATTTTGGTGATCGAATAGAATACAGTTAAATGCGCCGTATGTGCCGTCATTTTGGTAGTACATGGCTTTGGGCCGCGTCGAGTCCTCGTCGTCCTGGCTCGACTCTGACACGCGCCGAGCAATAATATTCGTGGCAAGCGAAAAAGCGTGGTACACAAAGAAACGGCCGGGTTCGGCAATAATGCGCAGCCCGCTAGGCACAAGCGAGCCGCCCGGCGCAAATTCATGGTCAGGAAAGTAGTCCAACAGTGCTGAACGCACAACCTTGGCTATAGCCTCAAAGTTGTCGTGTTCAAAGCCGCCGCCAATATCGAGAAAGTCGAACGTGTAGCCATGCTCGCGGCCCATATCAAATGCCTTGCGTGAGCGGCACAGGGCATCGCGGTACGCCTCGGGATCAAAGCACCCTGAACCGACATGAAAGCTTACACCGACAACGTCCAATTCGAGTTCCCGCGCCTTGGCCAGCAGACGCGGCACATCAGCGAGCGGCGCACCGAACTTGATACCCAACTGACACACACTCTTTGAATCATCCGTGAGAATACGCACAACCAGCTTGCACTTTGGGTGGAAGCGCTTTATCTTGTACAATTCATCAATGTTGTCGAACGTAGTCAAAGAAATATTCTGTGATGCTGCGCGACGCACAAACGACGATGCCTTGCATGGATTCGCGTAGATGATCCGTGACGGTGAGACACCCATATCGATGATGCTTTGTATTTCGCCATTCGATGCACAATCGAAACCAAGGCCTAATGCCGCGAGAAGATGCAGCACAAGCGGCTCTGGATTGCATTTGACTGCGTAGAAGGGAATGATTTGCGGCAGCTCCCGCACCCAGCGCATATACTGGCGGTACACCATAGCCAGGTCAGCCACGAAAAATGCATTCTCGCCGTCTGCATCACATGTGTCAACATCAATTTGATCCAGTACCGTCTCAAGCTGTGCGGCCGTCGAGCCTCGGTACAGCAGTGTTTCCAGCGTCGTTTTAGCTAGAGGTGACATGGCCAGCTCAGTTACATTGTCCGGTGGTGGCGTGAATGCACGCACATCATCGTGTACCATAGGCGCTGCAAACATGTCTTCAAGTGCTTCGAGACCTCCAACCTTCGAGTATGGCGTGGGTCGTCGACAAAGAACGAAGCAGGTTAAAAAAAAATAAAAAAAGTGGCGCGGTGGCCATGCGTCTGACAGCCTGTCATTACGAGGGCTGACTAATCATGGCCATCGCAGAGTTCGGCTCTGGTCGCCCTCTAGCTGCCCTGAGGCAACGGATTGTGACCTCCACACTCATCCCTGATCCTTCCAACCACCACCCACCAACAGAAATTCTTTCGCACTTCATCCATCCTCTTGACAGGCACTGCATCAAGTCGGACCGACATGTCGCGCTCACAAAATTGTGATGCTTCGGTCACTGGAGCTCAAGATGGCTTGCCGGTCAATGCTGATCTGAAACAAGAGCAGACGGCCGACGCTCCACCACCCGCAAAGAAAAAGCCATCGACGCGTCGCAAAGTCAACATGGCTTGCATTTACTGCCGCCGAAGCCATATGACGTGCGACGAAAATAGGCCTTGTCAGCGCTGCATTAAGCGAGATATCGGCCATCTTTGTCGTAACGAGTCCACGACCAGCAGCACGCATGGAAGTCGCTCCAGATCTGCGCGCAAGCAGACTGCCGCAGTGACTCCTTCACAGGGACCCCCACCACCCTCCGTGCCTGCAGTGGCACAGACATCTAACACCATGATCTCGCCATATGCGCTTGTTAATATGAACCAGGTCGCTGCTAATCGGGGCGTACTACCCCAGGACTTGAATGACTCGTCCGCTGCATCAAGCGCCAATGTGCTGCCTTTGGATCACGGCCTCGTGCAGTCAACACAGCCCCAAAGCTTTCCAACTGGCGTTTCTTTGCCAAGCAATCATGCTTTTAATGCAGGATTACTTGATATGACCTTTAATACGCCAGCAGGCTCAGACATTTCCCTTATTACGGCCCAGACTCCCTCTTCATCTATCCCAAACTCTAAGCAAACAGATGTGGACTCGACGTCCCCGCTTTTTCGACAGCTTCAGAGCCTTACTGCTACTCCCCCCAGCAGTAGTGAGAATGTGAGCATGGAACCGTTCGCCGAGTCAGCGCCAGCCCAAACCGTATTTGCCGCGCAGCGCGAATCAACTCTTGGGATAGAATCTGATAAGGCGCCTTCATCGACTCAGATGTCGGGCATTCAGCTGGGCGGAACAGCATGGCTTGGCTTGGGAGGCACCTCTCAGCAAACCGGAGATGCAGGAGGTGGCAGTGAACTTGACACTCTAAACGAGTTCCTCAATTCTTTAGATGATGATAAAGTGATGCGTTCGAATGAGCTTTTGTCCCTGCCGCTCAAGTCTGATGACCCTATGATATCCACTTTACCCTTTGGATCACAAGATTCAGGCACACTTAGCAATACCTCGTCTTCTGTGGGGCTGTCGTCATCGTCGCATCACCGGCGGCACTCATTTAGTGGAACATTGGATCCCGACAAGTTGAGCGAACGTCCAATGGACCTGTCAGCATCAGCACCTTCCCTGTCGAGTGGTGTGGACACCAACTCATCCAGTACGGATTCTCTGGCAACACTGAATCGACAGTCTCCTAGCAAGACGACCGACTCCAAGACCGAGCGATTTTTGCTTACTGCCGCGGACCAAACGGATGGAAGTCGTGACGAACGACTCCAACAGGTCATCCGTGCCAAATGGGAGACTGGCTTGTTGCGCCCTTTTAATCATGTGCATGGCTATGCTCGGTTGAATGAATGGATGGAAAAGAATGTGTCGCCGGCTTCGCGTCGCCGTATACTACGTCCGCTCTCTGTCTTTAAGCCCGTATTTATCGCATTATCTAAGAGTCTCACAAATTATGACCTGATTTGTGTCGAGGAAGCTTTCGAGCGACTCCTTCTGGACTATGACCGTGTATTTTCGATCCAGGGCATTCCGGCGTGTTTGTGGCGACGTACGGGCGAAATTTACAAGGGAAACAAGGAGTTTTCTGAGCTGGTTGGTATGCCAATCCAAGCGCTCCGCGATGGCCGATTGTGTATTTATGAGCTGATGGCCGAAGAGAGCGCAGTAAACTACTGGGAGAAATATGGCTCCGTGTGCTTTGACTCGAGTCAGAAGGCAGTGCTTACCATGTGTACCCTCAAGACACGAAACAAGGCGCTGCGTTCGGGATTGAACAGTTCGCGATCGTCCGAGGGAGGCATATCTCCTCAAGATACCCAGAACACAGATACGGACAGCTCACATACTGCCACCTCGTCGGATGAGGCAGCGAAATATACGTCGCGGCATATTTCATGCTGCTTTAGTTTTACAATTCGGCGTGACAAGTGGAATGTACGTTGGATCTACCTAACTAACACCGCAGATTCCCACCATGATCGTTGGCGTACGTGTAACAACTCGACCGATCGTACTTACCGCGACAGAATTTTTTGCCCACCGAACCCGTATCCAATTCCGCGAGCTGCTGACAGCCGCCGACGTACATGCAGGTAACATAGGAATATGCACGTGATATACGACTTCCTCCAGTGCACGACACGCGCAAGGGGCCACCAGCCGCGCATTATGCAATGCCTCCACGTATAGCATGCATGATGAAGCAATGCACGTCTGCCTTGCAGGTGCGCGCGACGCGGCGCCAGACCCTGCGACGTCAGTCACTCCGGCCACGAGCACCAATTTTCCCATCCGCTTCGTTTCGACCTGGCTTGGTGAGCAGACTTCGACGCTCGTTTATTGTGACCTGCTGCCCAGTAGACTGTGTGCATGATGTCCGCACAGTACTCATCTGCAGGGGCGCCACTACAATCCAGGGCATCACGCCCTGCGTCTGCGCTGCGTACTGTAGCACAGCCGTTACAGGTCGCTACTAACACGCTTGGTACGCGCAAGCGTACCAAAGACATGGCTTCGATTTTCGACAAGCGATCCGCGTCGAACAATCGCGAAGCAACACGCCCTGTCGCACCACCACTTAAATCGGCACAGGCTGCACGACGAGGACCTACGCCGTCTGACATCCGACCCGCTCCACCCATTTCTACGGCACAGGTGCAGCCAGTGCCACCGCCCGTCGGAGTAAACGGAGGACGACCTCAAACACGGTTCGAGCGTGAGAAGAAGCGCCACTACAATGACCCGCCCCATGTGGGTCCATGGAAATTGGGTAAGCTGATCGGGCAAGGTGCATCAGGCCGCGTTCGTCTCGCGATACATACGCGCACGCAGCAGCTAGCAGCCGTCAAGATCATTCCAAAGCAGATGCTCATCAATAGCCGCATGAGTCTGCGGGATCTGAGCGCGAAACAAGACAAACTCACACTTGGCATCGAGCGTGAAATTGTGATCATGAAGCTCATTGTGCACCCGAATTTGCTAGGTTTGTGGGACGTGTATGAAACGAGCAAAGAGCTTTTTCTTGTGATGGAGTACGTCGCAGGAGGCGAGTTGTTCGACTATCTCGTGGCGCGTGGCCGTCTTCAACCACATGAGGCCCGGCAGTATTTCCGGCAAATTATATTTGGTGTGGATTACTGCCACACCTTCAGTATTTGCCACCGTGACTTGAAGCCTGAGAACTTGCTGCTCGATGGCTCACGCAGCACGGTCAAGATTGCAGATTTTGGTATGGCTGCGCTTCAGCCAACGGAGAAGATGCTGGAAACGAGCTGCGGAAGCCCGCATTACGCAAGTCCAGAGATTGTAAGTGGTATGACATACGATGGTACAGCGAGTGATATTTGGAGTTGCGGTATTATCCTATTCGCTCTTTTGTGCGGCCGCCTTCCTTTTGACGATCCCAACATCCAAGTACTCTTGGGCAAGGTACGTTCTGGCAAGTTTGCCATGCCATCGCACCTGGAACCCTCCGTTCAAGACCTCATTAGCCGTATGCTTCAGGTGGACCCGAAGAAACGCGCCAGCATGCAGGAGATTTGCTCGCATCCGTGGTTCACTGACAATGGCCGACTTTCTTCCCAAAATCCCGTCACATCGGAAGTCGGCACCTTGTCGAAGGAACCCATCCGGCTAGCAGAGATCGACCCAGACATTCTTGGCAACCTCAGTACATTGTGGCCGGAACTTTCGCACGAGCAGATTATCCGAAGGCTTCTCCAGTCAGGACAGAACTGGCAAAAGACATTTTATACACTCCTTGTAATCCACCGTGATACGCACAGTTCTGACGACGAAGAAGAGGCAGATGACCTCGACGAGGACGAACGGCTCCAGCTCAAGCAGGCCAGCGCACAAGCACCTCCGCTCGTCACCACGGCTCCATCGAGCGCGGAATCGCAGCCCATCTCACCCCGCGTAGCGCCACCCATCGTTCCAGCATCTATGGGAACGCCATTAACGCAGGCTGTACAAGACCCTATTGAACATCGCCAGGTCAGTGTGTTACATGAGGGTCTCGATGAGCGTGAGCCTGCGCCTGTAGTCACGCCCGTGGGACCGCCAGCGGCCGCTCAGCTTACCTCAACACCACCTCGCACTGCGCCTGGTCGTACAGCTGGTAGGATGGACTCATCAAGTAATTCGACGTTGAAGAGCATGTCAGTGGATGAGGATTACAGCTCCAAGGATACTGCTCAGGCGCCAGCCAGCAATGCAGCTTCTGTATGGCTCATCGAGCAAGTGCGTGCTGAGCATGCACGGTCAGAGCAACTCAAGAACGAACAGCTCGAGGCAGAGAAGCGTCGGATGGAGCAACTCAAGGCTGAGCGCATAATGACTGAGCAGCGCAGAATTGAGCAGGCAAGGGCTGAACAAGCAAGGGCTGAACAAGCAAAGATCGAACAAGCCAAGGCTGAGCAAGCAAAGATCGAACAAGCCAAGGCTGAGCAGCTCAAGGCCGAACAAGCAAAGATCGAGCAAGCTAGAGTCGAGCAAGCTAAAGTCGAGCAAGCAAGGGCTGAGCAAGCAAAGATCGAACAAGTCAAGGCTGAGCAGCTCAAGGCCGAACAAGCAAAGATCGAGCAAGTAAGGGCTGAGCAGCTCAAGGCCGAGCAAGACAAGGCTGTAAGGCTTAAGGAACAAGTCCGGATAGAGCAAGCCAAGACAGAACAGCTCAAAGTCCAACGAGCAAAGGCCGAACAGACAAAGGCTGAGCAACTCAAAGCCGAGCAGATTCGCCTTGAAAGGGCTCGTGCGGAGCAAGCTCGTGAAGTGGCTGAGTCTAAGCAGATGCCATCGCGTGAAGATGCATCGGGCCGACGTTTGTCGTCCCTGTTCACGACACTGACTGGACGCAAGCCCTCGTTTGCATCGATCAGACAAGCGTCAGGCAGTTCTTCGCGAAGCTCGATGGATGTCCGTCCTGCGCCACCTGTGATGGAATCGACGACCATCCGTCCATCGACGAAGGCATCTACTCTTGCGTTTGGCGCATCGCTGCCACGCAAGCCTGTGCCTTCGACTGAGGTGCCCAAGATGCCCCGTGTATCTGAACAGGTTGTGGAGCCTGAAACAAATAAGCCGGTGGTGCAGGCTGCGAGCACGATTCGACCCACTCAAAAGGAGCCAGTGTCACAGGCCGCTCCGCCCGATGCTGCTGCATGGAAACAGCGTCTGCCTTCTTTGTCACAACCAGCGCGTTCTGTATCGCAAAATGGTCGTGATGATAGCACCGGTGAAGATTCATTAATGCGCATGTTTATGCGTGAGATTGCTGATGAACTCGACTCGCTCGATGCTATGAGCACGTCGATGGCCATGCCGATGCCCACATCGCAGGCGCCGCCAGCTCAGGCAGCGCAGCCGGCGAAATTAGCGCAGCCGGCGAAATCGCAGCCGGCGCCTTCCATGTCATTATCGTCTGACTCTGAGCCTGATGCATCTGTACAGAGCGCGAATCGCTATGACGATGCGAATGAAGACTCTTTGCTTGTTGCAAGCCACGAGCCATCTCTGCCTGACACCCAAGCGGGTGCGTCTAAGCGTATCCAGACGCCCGTGTATGCGGCCTTTGCACGGCATGCCAAGAATCAAAATCCAGCACCCACGACACGCGCGCCGCTCCGACCGCGACAGAGCGAAGGCCGAGCTCAGGTGCCGGGCATGCCCCAGGTTCGGCAACCCCAAGGCGCTCGCGATATCCCACCGCCGGGCGAGCTCAAGTCGCCACGCATGTCGCAGACACTCGACAGCCCTCCGGCCAGTCCTCATATGCGTCCTGGTGCTGCGATGCCTTCAAGCAAGCAGCCACCGGTCGGACAGCGCATGCCCACGAGGCCGCCGACAGCATCGCCGCCACTGCCCCAGAGCCCGCATCCTGCCATGTCTGTACGTCCAGTATCGCCCCTGCCGACGTCGCCCAAGCCGAATTTGTCCGTGGGCATGGGTCGTCCATCCAGCCCGACTATGCCGAGCAGGGTACCTTTGTCGAATCCTGCCGTGTCTGCCGGCCGACCCACCAGCCCGACCATGCCGAGCAGGGTGCCCATGTCGAGCCCTGTGACGCCCGCAAGCCGACCAACCAGCCCGAGCATGCCGAGCAGGGTGCCCGTGTCGAGCCCTATGGCGTCCGCAAGCCGACCATCCCAGCCTGGTCCCTCGTCGCCAGGCCGATCACAAAGTCCGATGGCATCGCCCGGACGCCCAACCAGTCCGACGACGTCAGCTTCCCGACCCAAAACCATGCCACCTCCGCAACAGCCATCAAGTCCGCTTGGCAGCCCACGGCGACCCCAGAGTCCATTTGACTTGGCCAGTCGCAGCTCGTCGGTGGCGTCGCCCAAGCCATCAGGTCGCACAGTGTCATCTGGCACAGGCAGCAGTAATTGGACAGTGCGCACGCGCCGGAGCTTTATGGGCGCACTGCGTGGCCATGATGACGAGCCCAAGGGCCTCGGCCTGGACATTATTGGCGTTGACTCCGACGCCCCACATGTGCCTCAGCGGCCCACGTCGCCGATGGGTGGCGATGCGCAGTCGATTGGTGCGCGGCAGTCATGGTTCCATGGCCTTTTACCCAGGCGCCAGATGCACGTCCTGATGTCTGTCGAAAACCTCACACTTACGATGAAAGAATGTGATGCTCTACTGGCCCAATTGGGCGCAACGCCCACGGCCATGTCGCGGGCGCAGATGAGCTATCCACTCACGCAGCAGGGCCCAAAGCAGTACCTGCTCGAGAAGTTGTTTGACCCCAAGATGGGTCAAACTGCGCAGACATGCAAACCAATGCGCTTCCGCGTCGAGTACACTATTTTGCCCGTGCGCTCGCAGAGAGGAGGCCGTAATGTGACTCCGACGTCGCCGGGCATGCCAGGCTTTGATCCACGCTCCAACCGCCCCATGTCGCCCGTGCTGGGGGGTGGACCATCGACGTTAACGCCATCCTTCGCGACTAGTGTGACATTGACACACGAAAAGGGCTCGCTCGCAACGTTCCGCCTATTCATGGACAGGCTGCGCCGCAACTGGGATTTGGATACGTGCGAGAAAGAATAACCCTCATTTGATTAGAATTGGATAGATATACATGCCTACATCCTTATGGGTATCCACCTACGATGCTGCCTCACGACCCAGGTCGTCCGAGGACCGCACGATCCATTCACGATGCGCCTCGTCCTCCACGACTAAGCGCTCGCCGGCATACATGCGGTTCGTAATGGCCGCGCGCTGGAGCACTTGGAGCTCTTCCGTAGCCTCTTGGTAAAATTTGCTCAGTTTGTCCGCCGACATGGGCTGCACCGACGGCATGGCCTTATTGGTAGTCGGCACGTTGGAGAGCAAGCTGTTGCTTGCGTTCACGTTCTCTGCAGCCGACGACGTCTCTGGGTACAAGAGTGCTCGGAACTGGTCGCGAGTGCGACGCACGAAGTATTCGCGGAAGTTGTAAGATGCAAAAGAGCGCGCCGTCGCAAGGTGCGCTCGGTACAGCATCAAAATTTGCTCACGGGTTGGCGCTACCACCGACATGCTGCAAGGGAAAAAGGCAAGTGGCAAAGGGGGACGACTGGCGATGGGACGAGAGGCCTCCGTGCTTAGATAAGACAGCTCCACCACCACCGATGGGCCTCGAGGAGCCAGGGTAGGCCACGAGCCATGTCAGGCGTCTCATCAGGATCGCCGACGCTCCCGCCCAATGCAGAGCGGATGCCACAGACGCCGCAGCTGCATGCTCTCCTCACGATCATTCGTGACAAGAACACACAGCGCTCCGACTTTATCTTCTACTCGGACCGAATTATCCGGCTCTTAGTCGAAGAGGGTCTGAATCATTTGCCTGTGTTCGAGCACACGGTCAACACGCCGACGGGCGTACCATACCGTGGCGTTGCATTTCAGGGCCGGATATGTGGTGTGTCAATACTCAGGGCCGGTGAAGCTATGGAGGCGGGTCTCCGAGAGTGCTGTCGCAGTGTGCGCATAGGCAAGATTCTGATCCAGCGCGACGAAGATACCGCCAAGCCGAAGCTATTTTACGCCAAGTTGCCAGAAGATATTGCGGATCGCTGGGTCCTTCTTCTTGATCCGATGCTGGCAACGGGCGGATCGGCCATCCAGGCGATGCAGGTGTTGGTGGATCACGGCGTCCAGCCCAGCAAGATTTTGTTCCTCAACATGATTGCGAGCCCTGAGGGTCTTCACAATGTGTGGAAGGCATTCCCAGACGTGCGTGTAATTTCGGCCTGGGTTGATACCAAGCTATCTGACCGCAATTATATTCTTCCAGGTCTGGGTGATTACGGTGATCGGTACTATAGCGGCTAGTAGAACCAACAGGGTGAACACGAGACCCCAGCGTCGCTGGAGTGTCACAATGCTATGCCAAGGTACCTTGCAAACGCGAGCTCGGTATGTGGGGTGTATTGCATAGCAGATATCAACCACGCCAAGAGAGCACGTCGTCATACACACGCCTGTGTGCTTGTGCGCGTGTCCATGGTACATTAAGATCGCTGTGTATCCCAAAATACGCGAGCACCTGGTGGTGGCAGAGACGGCAAAGCTATGCCCTTTTGGTCAGCGCATGCATGCGGCGGCAGCGGCGGCAGCTTATGATCTGCCGTGGCCGCCTGCCGAAGCTGTGACATGTGCGACATGCGCGCCTTGGCTGATCGCCGTCCGCCACAGGTAGCATAGTTTGGAGAACGAAGCTCCACACTTTCCACCACCAAACTGACTCCGTCGTGTGTATTTCCCCAGCTCCGACTTTGGATGCCGCCACGGTGGGAGCCCTTGTACAGCACCAGCTTTGGCGCGATTCGTAGGATTACAGAGAGATCACAGGTGGATGTCGGCACGATTCGCACGGGTGCATGTGCTTGCGGCGGTGCCGGCGGCCCACCCAGCTGCTCGACTTCGCGGTCAGAGAGGGCCTTCCATGCCTTGGCAACACGAGGACAGCCGCCACCACAGAGCCACTCAGGCACGCCGGGAATGTGCGGCGCCTCAATCCAGCCTGCATGGACACACATAGCAAGCACGTCTGAATCGTCCGTGTACACGTCCGTGCCCCAGAGTTGGCGGGATTCCAAGCTGCGCTGGCCCCAAAATTTCCAAGCGGCACGTTCGAGCGTCGGTTCGTCAAGTGTGTGGACAGGCAGCGGCGGGAGTGAGGAGGATGGCAGCTGCTCCGCTGGCACCGTGCGGCGCACGCGCTTGTACATGCGCTCCTGTGCTCGTCGCTCGTTCCATGCATGTGTGAGTCGAATCTCGCGATTGATGCGAGCATGCTCCAATCCTCGCCAGCCTAGCCGCCAACGTCCGCGGAACTCGTCTGAAGGAGGCATATACGAGGACGCACGGTCCAGAGCGAGCGTAGGCGCCATGCCCTGGTCCGCCTCACGAGCAATACGCTCATTCACTTCCGCCTGTAGCTTGGCTTCTTCTCGACGCCATTCGTCTTCGGTGATACCGAGACCAATGGAACGGCCACTAATACGCACCTCGATCGTTGCACCGATATTGTTGACCAGCAACTCTGTTGGGATCGATGAAGCGCCGGTGGGATCGTACAGAATCGAGCCTAAATGCCGCACAGCACGACCCCGATCCAAACCAAGACCGAAAAGGGGCAAATTCTTCGGCTGCGCTCCTGCTTCCCCGCGTTGCTCCATGCGCCTAATTTCCTCCATTTGTTCACAGTGGTCCAAAAACTGCCACACAGGCTCGTTGTCCACACGCGGCCCACTCGCGAGTTCACGGAGCTTATGTTCCAGGGGTGACATGGGCGCTAACTCAGTCTGTGTCTCGGCGGCCTGGACTTGCTCTTCCATCGCTGGAGCTGGATGTGTCTCCTCGCTCGCCGGCGGCGTGACACGGTGGTGGTGGTGGTGATGGTGGTGGTGTGGGGCGTGGGGATGGTGATGGTGATGATGGTGAGGCAGTTGGGTATGGGGCATGGCATGGTGATGATGATGGTGGTGGTGGTGATGATGATGCGGTCCCGGGTGGTATGTGGGTGGTGTGACCTCCTTGCCGGGTGCCTGCGCTTCGTCTTTCCGCGGAGCCAACGGCTGATGAATGGGAGGAGCATAAGCCGTCGAATGCGAGGTATGATGGTGGTGATGATGATGGTGATGGTGATGGTGATGGTGCGGGAGAGGCGCAGGTGCCTCCTCGTCGTCATGCTCCGTCTTGGTTACACGACTTGGCTCACGTGGCATCTCATAGGCAGATCGGGGAACAGGCACAGCGTACGCATCATCATGATATGGTATACGGTGTACTTCGTCTGGCACGGGCGCATGAGTTTCTGGCTCACGCGGCGGCTCATCAGAGATCATCGAGCTCAGGCGCATGGGGTTCTCCGCGCTTGATAGCGGCTCACGTGCAGCGTGCGACTCATCGTCACGCTGCACGTCCTCTGGTTGCGCCGGTATAGGGGCAGATAAGGCTGTTGTCGAAGGCTCGTGGGGCACCTCGGCCTCGCCATCGGCTGTCGGCACATGCGACATGAGATGGAGCCACTGCCCACACGTCCTGCCGGAACTGACCCTCCCCTCCGTATTATGTAAGACATCGCAGCGTGGGACGCGCGTCACAGCTACGATCATGGCGCCGAACGAGGGAGACGCTGCCTCATACAGCTTCCCTGAGGTACATGCATTTGCGCCCTTTTACACTCTTCAGCCCAATGCACAGACTATGGCACTGCAAGTTGATCTGTGGATGCGCTTGATCCTGTCTTACTGCGCAGCACATCGACGTTTTCAGCTGGACGTGGATGGCGAATGGGAACGCACATCAGACCTGTTCTGCCACCGCGAATTGGATCGCGCACTGTCCCCCGACACGATTCGGCTTATCTTCGCGTACATGGTAGACAAGGGCCGTGCCATCTACGATCCTCCGCTTCCGCGTGGCTACAAGGCGCCCAAGGTCGGGCAGGTCGAGCCGGATCGACGCACACATGCGTTGAGCGTATCAGCCGCGCGGGCTCTGCCGACATACCATGTCGAGCCGGGAAACAGAATTTGGGTGTATTGGCACACACCGTCAGAGTGGGGCGATCAAATCTACGCCTGGGTCAAAGACACAGGACAAACAAGAGTGGTGTTGACGCTCTATGAGCTGCAGCACAGTGTATGCGTGGAACGACTAGGCTTACCGCCCCACATGCTACGACAGGCCCTCGATACGCTCGTTGCACGCAAGTGTGCACAAATCTTTGGCAGTAGTGCCACGGAGGGAGACGAGAATTTGGGTGTCAAGTTCGTCTAGGCTCACAGCTCCAAGAGAAACTCGGGGTGCCTATCGCCCAAGTACGAGCGCAGCACCTCCCGTGGCCAATGCGTTCTTCGATACAGTTCAACCACGCATTCATCACGACGTCCACACGCACGCTGACGACGTTCCTGCCAAATTCGACACTCCTGGATCGTGGCTACCACCATGCCAAGCAGCGTGATAGCGAGGTTGGTGGCAGTGCCACGTAAGAAGCGTGGTGCTTCGGTGTGCGTGTTAAAGAGCCATGCCGCGACAAGTCCGCTTGCATTGTCCATCATGTGGACGAAGGCCAAGGCACTTGTCCGCTTGTAGTACCCAGCGGAATTGTTGGCCATCCACGCGAACATGCACGGCGGGCCCGAATAACTGCCGGCAGCTACCATAAAGATGCCACCATACCGATGCATGGGCTCATTGCATCCCCACAGGACGGCCAGGCCCACGAGTGTAATAATGAAACTCAGCATCACAGAAAGATACCGCAACTGCAGCCGATCAGCCACGAAGGCCATGCACAAGCTGTACACAAACGAGGCGGCGAATGGGGGGCAAGACAAAAGCATGGACTTGGCTGTCGAATAATCGCCCATGCCTTTGATGATACTTGGCATGAAATTCGTGAAGGAAAAGATAGGCAGGCTGACACAAAAGCCCAGGATACCCGTCAAATACACGCGCTCATCAATAAACGTTCGCAAAACCTCTTTGTACCATGGTGGCGTCAGCAGTTGGCCTTCGTTTTCCGACGTCGGCTCGAATTTGACCTCTTTGAGCTTGAGTGCCAAATGTGGAAGGTCTTGATACCGATACGTGGGTGCGTGCTGCCGCTCCATGATGAGCTCGCGCTCAAGGGGTGACAACATAAAGCACCCACGAGGCCCATTCGGGATAATAAAGTAACATACGATTGCCACCGCAACGGTAAAGATACCCTCAATATAAAATACCCACTGCCAGCCGTGCTGCCCTGAGATTCCATCCATCTTACGAAGCGCAGTTGCAAGCAGCCCAGAAAAGGACCCACTCAGTGATGCGCCTGTAAAGTAAAAGGCCTGTCTGAACTGCAGCTCCTTCGGCACATAGAAAAAGGTCAACAAGAGCGTGATGCCTGGAGTGAGACCTGCTTCTGCTAAGCCAAGAAAGATGCGGTTGATATACAGACCTGCCTTGGAGGTTACAAGACCTTGAAGAGTCTCGACGACACCCCAAGTTAACGCCAGAGTGGGGATCCATATACGCGGTCCTATCTTTCGAATAATCAAATTTGACGGGAGCTGAAACGCCATATAGGTCGGGAAAAGCACTGTCAAGGCAATGGAAAATTCGTGGGGTGTCATGTTCAGCGATGTCAATATACCGGGATCCTCTACTTTGCCATTTGGAAGGTTCTTACCATCCAGCATGGCTTGTGAAATGTTAGACTTGTCGATATAGGCCAGTAAGTATAGAAGCACACAGACAGGAAGGATCTGTATGTCCATCTTGAGGCGAGCTGCCCGCTCCTTCTTCTTGTACGCGTCAGGATCGAGCTGGCTTCGAATCGTTACATGTTCTGCATCTCTCTCTAGCATGCAATATGCTAGGGGAAAAAAGTCAGCGGAACTGATCAAGGCACGCGACACTCGCCAAGCATGGCTGCAGTTTCAACGCAATGACTCGTTTCTCCCATGGCGTCATTCTTGCAGACCTACGCGTCTGATATATGATGCTTATATAACATGCTCACGATAAGGGATAAGCTACCCAGTATCATATCGTCCTAAGGACCAAAAACTCCTCAATCTTCTTCTTGCTCTTCCTCTTCTTCTTCTTCCTCCTCCTCCTCGTCATCAAGACCCTCAATGATGATGCCAGCTTCGCGAGCTTGACGTACCTCTTCCTCCAACCGTGCGAGCTCTTCATTATCGATTTCGTCATCATAATCCTCGTCGTCATCGTCGTCGGCTTCTTCCTCGTCTTCATCATCCTCTTCTTCGTCTTCATCGAATTCAGTGGCATCAGGGTCAAAACCCACAGAACTCAGGCAGGTCAGACGCGACTTTTTCGTATCATAGTGCGCTGAAGCCTCATGTTCCAGTCGGGATTCATCCACACGGAACACACGAATCAGTCCATCCGAGCTAATCGTCGTAAAAAGCACGTGCTGTGTCTGATCGTCCGCCTGAATATGAGTTGCGCACGCACTGCGCACGCGATTCGAGTGGCCTACTAGCCTCGCTACTTCGCGTGGCGTCGCTTCATCCTCTGATCCTTGCATATCGTCCACATCGTATATATGCACAACACCAGCTTCTGTCGGCACCAGCATCCACTCGTGTTTATCGTTCGATTGGGTAAAGCACACATCATGTAAGCGTTTTGGGTGCTCAATGCGAGCGAGCTGCGACATGTTGGTGCCGAATACAAGCACCTGACGACCTGTCAGTACAGCGAAACGTTTTCCCTGCGTATCCCAAACGATTTTTTCCGCCTCTGCGCCTATCTTGACAGACGCCGATCCCATACCACGACGCAAGTCCCACATGCGGATCATACGATCAGCTCCCACAGACAAGGCCACACGACCACTTGGGTGAGCACTAGCAGAATTGATGCGGCCCTTGTGACCACGCATCGTTCGAAGAAGAGCCCAGTCACGCGTCCGATACAGATTCATTGTGCCGTCTTCTGATGCTGATAGCAGAAAGGTGCGAGTGGGGAACGAAAGCGACGTAATCGTCCCTTCGTGGCCTGTCAGTGCACCCACTTCTTTGCGGCGGCGTAGATCCCATACTTTGATAGTTTCATCCATACCACCTGTAGCGAGCCACTTGGAGTCGCGCCCGGCACAAGCGACACAGCGGATCGACGATACGTGGGCGGGGAATACGAACCGGGGCGTCAAACTGACAGTGTAGTTGCCGTCTTCTTCACGATGTACGACTCCCTCAATTCCATAAAGAAAGCGCTCATAAGATCCAGCCACAATGCGCAGGCCACGCGGTGCAGATCCTGGTGCAGCAGGTGACACTTTATGTGAGTGCGTTTCTTGCTGTTCGTGTGTTTCCTTGCGCACGGCTGTATGTGCTTTTGTAGGCTTTGCCTTTCTGACCGCTACTTCGGAGCGTTGGCGCTTGATCGGCGCATCTTCCGCTTTCTTGGATTTTCTAGGCACGGTAGCAGGGGTGGCGACCGCCTTGCGCTTCAATTCACCCGGCTTGGCCATCGCTTGAATGGTGGAACAGGGCAGCGAAATTTTTATTCTCGCACATTAGGTAAGCTACCAAGAACATAACTATGGTACTAAGCTGGGACCCATCAAGAAAGAGGGTCTAGGTTTCATAGGACCAAGCTGTACTATGCCTTGTGCGATTGGCAGACGGATTACGCAGAGGAGCGAGAAAAGAGGAAAAGATATAGCAAAAGGTAGCTAACGCGATGCATAATCAGATTGGTCTAGACATCATCCGCGTGCATGGCTTGGCCTATCTGTGCCAAGTCATGGATACAAGGACATGCAGGGGCGAGTGTTTCGGTAAAGATGGCGGGCACCATATGAGTCCATGCAGACAATATGGGTGACTGCGAAAATCAGGATATGCAGCGCATGCTTGATAACCCACACACTACTCTGCTTTAGTGATAACTGGAAAAGTTGCGTGATCTGGAGCTGAGCAGACTGGTGTGGCATGCTCAACTGCGGCAGAGTAGTGGCCGAAGAAGCCTGGATTGTAGACATGCATGAGCCACTCCGCTGGATTCAGGCATGGTATCAGCAAGCATCAAATATGTTGCCGATAAAAAATCGAGCGCTCAGAAGAGTGACGTCATAGATGGCGTGAAACAGGTGGCAACCACCATCCTACTCCTACCGGTGCATGCCGACGATGATCAGAGTGGGGCGTGCGCGCCACCGACCGAAAAGAGTGATCCCAGATGCTTATGTAATTACATGATGTCGACTATGCTAGCCAAGGCAGCACGCAAGCGCTGTCTCACAATACAGGCTGAATCAGAGTCTGTCCGTGTTAGTAACGTCCTCTAGACACAGTGCACGAGGTAGAACTCGCGACACTGCTGCCCCAGCACGTACAATGTTGTCGCCTTTGAGCAAGAGACGCCCTGTGTGGTTAGCCTGCAAAGATGCGCTTGCGAACGTACCCAGCGGTTTGCGCTCCATTGGCGCGCCTGTCCGCACTTCTTCGACCTCGTCTAGTGTCACATTCATGAACTCATCGAAACCCTGAACGTTAGCACACAGTCTTTCTACGCACAATGATTTTGCCCTCCAGGCGGTACTCTACATTATCATAGAGCCACAAAGATACGCGCGTTTGCTGCTGTAGGTGCCGAAAAATGACATTGATCGGCTGCAGCATCACCTTTTGTTGACGGCCGGACATGGTGGGTATCGCGACGCTTCAAAAAGGTCGTCGCGAACAGCGAGCATGGTTGTGTCACGTGATATGACTTACGCGGCTAGGGAGGGCCTATGTCTCGACGCACGGGCGACGCCTCTGGCTCGAGAGAGCGCGACGCCGTGCGGATGGTAGGGTCGTGAGGAGCGTCGCGCGACTTGGCAAGAAGGAATGGATTGGATTCAGGCAACATAGTAGGAACGCCTTTGGATACGTGCTTCGTAGGCGAGCCATAGGACATCACACGGTGCCTGGAAAGGGGCGTCGCCGCGGGCGAGTAGAAGGGTGTAGCTGTGATGGCAGATCGCGAGCGTGCATGCCCGCGCTTGGGTTTGGGTGTTGGAGCTTCAGGCGGTTGGAATACCGAGAGAGCCGCGTTCCCTGTGAGCTGCTGAGCCGCCTGCTGCTCGAATTCCTTCGCCTGGAGATAGAACAGGAGGAACTCGATGCACTTGGCATGGGTAGTGTGGCTTGTCGGCGGTACTGATTTGTGCGTGTTCATAATACGCCGCACGATAGAGAGACCGTGAGCCTGTTCGAATGAGCGGCGCACGTCCGAGGGAGCGTCCACGAGGATGCACATAAGGGTATCAAGTGTGTGGGGTACAAGGAGGCCCAGGGCGGTGGAATCAGGCTGCTGTCGACAGTACTCGGCCTTGGCGATCGCTAAAAGAAGAGCCAAGGAACTTTTCGACGAGCATAGTTGCCGACTAGCATCATTTGTAAGGCACATGCCCTGTAGGATCGACATCGTACAGCCCATTTCCGAGGCAATCGAATGGCCCTCCTCCGAGGCATAGGTGCCCTGAAGGGTAAGGTGCAGTCGGCCAAGCAGGTCGAGTAGGTGCTCAGCAAGGTGCGTTTTGACGCCGTGATGGTATGCAGACCAGTCACAGCAGCGTTCTAGTTGGATAAAGAACATCGCACGGCGAGTTCCATTCTCCTGCGCCCGCTGCTTGACATGCGGCAAATCATGTAGAACACGTTGCGAGACGATATGCTCCAGTTGCACGAGAGCATACATGCGTTCGTTTGACGACGTCTCGGGCATGTGCAGCGTCTCGAGCAGGGTGCTCAGCTCTCCACGGCTGCGAGACGAGGCACCCACGCTCGAACTGGGCGTGCGTCGATGGTGAGACATGGTCGAGATAGGTGGAGTGGAAAAAAGGGCCTAATATTCTATGACTGCGAGCGCGTATGGAGGGGCATTTCGCCCTTGAGATCTGACTTGTGACCACCGCTCGGAGCTGCATGAAGCGTTGAGCCTGTAGCGGCGGTATTGGCCAGACGAGCGGCCTCTGCCTGCTTGTTCTTTCCTACGGCATACACGATACCGGCAATGAAGCCGACTGCGATGCCAGTGGAGTTGTATGGCGTGACGGCATTTCCAAAGAACAGGATGCCACTCAACGCCAGTGGCAGCTTGTTTAGCGCGCCCACCATACTGTATGTAGTGCTGCTCGTGACACGGATGCACCAGGCTGTCGTGTAACTGATAAAGACGCCACCTGTGCCCGAAAGCAGGATCGCAAAGATGAGCGTCGAGCGCTTCTCAGCAGGGAAGTTGTGCTCAAATGTCTTGGCGCTCCAGTTCTCGACAAGGAGCGACATGACAAGGAGCACAGGAATGCTCAGCAGGTTGTTGTAAAACATGGTATCCCAATCCTTGAAGCCTGTGACCTTGATGCGCTTTCGCATGATGAGCACATAGGTTGCGCTAATGAGACAATTCGCCAGCATCCAAACGTAGCCGTTCGTCGACCACGAGTTCGAAGGCGGCGCTGCGGCAGCGGTCGCCGCTGCTTGCTTGGCCATAGACTCGGCGAGCGACACGTCGGGCGCATGGTACATGTGCGGGCGCGTGCTCGTCACGGACGGGTGGTGCGACTGGGGCGCTGGGATGCCGTTGCCCCAGCCTGATGTAGGATGCGGGACACCCGTATACATGGCCAGCGACTCGATCGCACGCGAATACAGCGTCTTGGTCGCTGGTCGCGAGATGTCAGGCCAGGCGGCAATGACCGATGAGAGCACCATCAACACGAATGACATAAACACCATGGGCGTGATGCGGCCGTTGAACCACAGGAGCTCACCGTACGCAATGAGAATGATGGTCAAGTTTTTAAAGATAGTGTAGATGGGAATGTCCATATGCTGCAGTGCCTTGCTGCCGGTGTAGATGACAAATACCAGCATCGTCGAGATCGGGAACCACGTTTTTACGTCGCGCTTGTTCAGCTCGCGAATCTGGATGAGCCCGAAACGCTTGGCGACATAGACCATCACGACACCGACCACGCATTGGCACAGCAGCACCAGCAGGTTCATGGTGAACTTCTCGCCGGACACGGTATACTTGTTAATCACGGTCATGGAAATACTCGCGACGCAGTAGCTCAGCACAGCCGCAATCGCACCTGAGTTCGCATGGCCCGCGCTGTGCAGGAACTGACTCGCAGCCGCCGCTGCCTGGCTGCCGTCCAGCAAGCGGGCATGCGACGACTCGGTCGCAGGCGCGGCGTCCATGCTGGACGACTTCCCCAGCTCCATATCATGCTCGCTCGCTGACGCGGTGCGCTCCCTTGAACTCGTCGCTGACATGGCCTCGTCGGAGCGGTCCTCGTCGTCAAGGCCGTCTGCACGGTCGTACCGCCATGCGACACGTGCCGTAGGCCGCGTGGCCTCCACACACCGACACGCACGAGCCGCGCCGTCTCGAGGGCTGTCCTGGGCCATGTCGACGAAGCGCGTGCGAGGGCTAGCTATCTCGCGTCCGATCCTGATTGGATCGACGTCTACGCCTCTCACGCCTGCAGAGAAGCTGTGTGCGCCGCCAGACCACACGCACCGCTGGACGATTGCTGTTCGCAGTGCCGCCAGTGCGCCTCTCGCACCCATTCCCACGCATCCGGGGGCGCATGGCGAGTTGAACGACACAAGCACGATTGGCACGCGCCTGCGCGATAGTGAACTGGACTTGCATGCCGCCATTGGCGGCAAGGATGACCTATCTTACTTTATCAAGCGCGTGCAGTTCCGACTCCACGATACCTATGCTCAGCCGACACGAAGTACGTACACACGCACTCACACCAGATGTCGATCGCTCGCCCTTCAGTGTGACTGAAACGGGGTGGGGCGAGTTTGAGGTGCAGATCAAAATCTTTTTCGTGCCTGAAGCGGGCGAAAAGCCGCTGACCGTGCTGCATCACCTCAAACTCCACCCATGGTCCGGCCCGGCGTCTTTGCCGCCGGTGCCTGCTGCTGAGCCCGGGCCGTCGGCAGAAGCACCAGCGGCACCAGCGCTACCTCCTGTCGTGCACTCGTGGCAGTATGAAGAAATTGTCTTTCCTGAGCCTCTGGAGTCCTTCTACGAGATCTTGCTAGCGCATCCACCCACGCCCTGGCCGGCCACGTCGTCCGCGTCGTTTGCGGAGGCAGATGCATCGACTGGCGAGACGCAAGCGCACGTCGTGCACACACCGACGGGCCAAATTCTGGACGCTCTAAGTCTCGAAGCGCAGCGAGCCGAGGCGGACCGCCTCGACCTGGCACGCTCGCATGCCGTGCAGCAGCTCGAAGCCGACCGGAGCAGGCTCATCCATCTAGAAAAGCTCGTGCGCGAAGGTCGTGCACGTCTAGCGAAGCTCGAGACAGTGCCTCCATAGATATACCCAAGGTTCTATGTACGTTCTCCGGCCGGCTCGTCAGCCATGACAGCACGCGGGGAGGGAGATGCCTCGGCATGGCGTTCCATTCGAGCCAAAGGCTCGTGGGATATCGATTTGCGTTTCGCCACACGTTCCAAGACGTCATCGTCGTCGACCTCGTCGTCACCCAGTTTTCGTCGACGAACAAGTGCGGGAAAAGGCTCGGTGCCTGACACATGGGGAGCCGGAGCCTCCTCCTCGTCAGCAAAGTAGGCGTCGTCATGATGATCACCGTCAGACGAGGCGGTCGGCGGCGGCGTAGTCGTCGATGCAGTGGTTGGCGGCGCATGTCGCTGTCGCTCACACTGCACGATCAAAGCAGTGATGCACGCATGCGACGTGACATTCATGCGCAGCTGATACAACATGCTGGCATACGTCTGTATCAGGTGCTGGAGCACAGGATGAGCCTGGTCCTTCCGCAGCTGCTCCAACACACTCTGGCACGCCGACGATACAAGGTTGTCGCGGGGCGCTTCGCGCTGGAGCAGGGCCAACACGTGCCCCAGCACCTGGGTATCAATGAGGTGCTGATACAGATCCAGGTCCTGGCTCGCGGCATAGGCACGCAGCACACGCAGGGCAGCGAGGCGCATGTGTTTATCACGCACATGCAGCAGCGAGCCAATGTGGCTGCACGCATCGGATGCCAGCACATAGTGTCGACTGCGATGGGGGTGCTGCGTCATGACACAGCACCACAGGTCACACAGGTGCAGATACAGCATCTGGTCGTGCGAGCTGAGCGACAGCGGCTCGTCCCATGCGAGGGTCGAGAGTCGGGGGACCTGGTATAGCGGCGCAAACAGATCCTGGATGGGTCCCTGAAACATCCAGGCGAGATACGCGTCCAAGTCGTCCTGATGAGCCAACATGCCCATGCCGTCGATGTTCGCATCCATGAGCAAACGCCAAGCCTCGTTCATCTGGCCGCACAGCCCGGTATCGTGAGTCTCGTGGAATACACGCACGAGGGTATGGAACAAGGGCGAGCGTGCGTCCATGTCGCTGGGACACGTGTTCAGGATATGCGTCCGCACGCACGACGCGTCGAACTCGATCATGATCATGAGTATGTCTGTCGCGGCATGGCACGTATCCGGCTGGGTGAGAGCATACGAGACCATATCGAGGATACCGGCCTCGACGAGGCTGCGTATCAAACTCACGCGGCTCGTGAGCTGCAGCTGACGAGACATGTGGCACAGCTGCTGGAGAAAGAGGATCACGTCCCACGTGCGATTATCTTGATAAAATACACGGCGGATCTGTTCCCACACACGCTCGCTGTGGAGGCAGTAGTGTACAATGTCATTCTGGTAGAAGAACAGCAGCGAGTTGAGCATCGCCAGCATCGCCTCGTCCATAAAGCTCACGAGCATGACATCTTTGAGGTATATGAGTCGAAACGTCTCCTTGATTTTGGATACGATCGACGGATCATCAAACTCGATGATCTGGTGGAAGCGCGACTCGTCACGTAGGTACGCGCGGTGCGCCTCTTTCGGGGCATCAGGGCGGTACTCCAGCATGCCTGCCACAGCAAAGTACACGTCGTGGTCCTGCAGCACGTACTCTGTGATCAGATTGTCGTTGATCGTGAAGAGCGTCTGCATGATCCCGTACAAAGCGTGCAATGACGACATGTCTTGCAGGGCTTCCGCCTGCTCAAACAGCGGCACCAGCTTCCGCACATATTCTTCGCGCAAAAGCCACTCGACGATGTTCTCGCGCATCGCTGAGCTGTGCAGCGACGATTCATGCAGCTTGTCCCGGATCGATGGCAGGGCCGAAGGCGTAGGCGCAGGCAGATCAAAAGGCGGTAGCGGCTCCTGCTTCTCAAAGTCAAGGCCCTGGCTTATAGCAAAATGCTGTTGCACCTCAGTCACAAAGCCCCAAATCTCATGGCAGCCCTCCAGCTCCTGGAACGAGAGCGCCATGTCCTGACCCTCCAGGTCTGTCCACACCATCAGCGTGTCGTGCTGCCGCTGGTACACGTCTTCCTTGATCACAGGCGCATGGAGAAGATAGTCGTCCGTTTCAAGCGACTCACTCACGACCACCATATATTCCGGCCCAGACGAGTCCGGTGTCGCCGCCGCGTCCGCCACCTCACCCAGCGACTCACAGCATTCTTCTTTGCGCACCACCAGCAACGCCTCGCCTCTGTCCTGGTCATACACACTCGCACAGTACCCCGTCCCACGGTCGGCCCATGCCTGGTGCTCCAGGACGTACAGCTTGACGCGTCGACCTGACCCACACTGGTGATACGCGCCGCGAGAGGTCGTGGACGACAGCGACAGTGGCACAGCTGCTTCATCAGCCGTGCCTTGTTTCTCGTGATCCGTGGGCGACGTGGCCGCCTCACGATGACCACACATGCTTGCCTCTGCGCGCACAAGGAGGGCTCAGATCACGACCCCACAGTGCAACCACCAAGCGCACGCGTTGCGTGTGGCTGATCAATTAAAAAAGAGTGCTTCATTGGACGCGGCCTATGCGCCTCGGCGCTGCAACCTCGACCCCCCGGCCGTGTGGTCCATGTCACGTGAAACATAGGACATCGGGCATGTCTGTGGGACGAGCGGCCCTGTGAGGGTGCCAAGGCGCCGTGTGACTCGCCCTGTCAGGCTTATCTGCGGTGTCATGATAAGGGGGGTATATTTGAAATACATATGTAATTCGGACCAATCAGTTCAAAAAGACTTATCGAATCTGGTCGTTGGTTTGCCACAAGACGCTGCAGTGCCTCGAGACGCATACGGTGGTGGCCGAGAGCGACCGAGGGCCAGGAGTAGTTAAGCACAGGATTTTTTTTTTCTGATCGTTGCCCCGGTATCCTGTACCACTTCCGTTGTCCCTGCCACCATGAGCAAATTTACCAAGAACAACTCGCTGCTGTCTCCGTACCTTAGCCTGCCTCAGAACGGCAAGATTGCAGCCGAGTACGTGTGGCTCGATGCCGCGGGCATGCCGCGCGCCAAGACTACCACGTGTAACGGTCCCATTCGGTCGCTCTCGGACCTCAAGGAGTGGAACTTTGACGGTTCGTCGACGGGCCAAGCTCCTGGTGACAACTCGGACGTGTACCTCCGCCCCGTGGCGTACTTCCCTGATCCCTTCCGTGGCGGCGACAATGTGCTCGTTCTGGCCGAGTGCTACAACAATGATGGCACACCGAACAAGGCCAACTACCGCCACAACGCCGCGAAGATCTTTGAGCAGTGCAAGGACGAGCAATGCTGGTTCGGTATTGAGCAGGAGTACTCGCTTATGGGCGTTGATGGCCGTCCGTATGGCTGGCCTGAGGGCGGTTTCCCCGGACCGCAAGGTCCGTACTACTGCGGTGTCGGCTCTGGCCGTGTCGTGGGTCGTGATATTGTCGAGGCTCACTACCGTGCATGCCTATACGCCGGTATCAACCACTCGGGCATCAACGCTGAAGTGATGCCATCGCAGTGGGAGTTCCAGGTTGGTCCTTGCGAGGGCATTGAGATGGGTGACCACCTCACGATGGCCCGCTACCTGCTCTATCGTATCGCAGAGGAATGGGGTGTGAATGTGTCGATGCACCCTAAGGCTGTGCCGGGTGAGTGGAACGGCGCTGGCTGCCACACCAACTTCTCGACGCTGGCGATGCGCAAAGAGGGTGGTATGAAGGCCATCGAGGCTGCCATTGAGCGCCTCGGCAAGCGCCACCAGGAGCACATTGCTGTGTACGGTGAGGACAATGATATGCGTCTCACGGGCCGTCACGAGACGGGTCACATTGGCAAGTTCTCGGCTGGTGTGGCCAACCGCGGCGCCTCGATCCGCATTCCTCGCCATGTGGCGGCACAGGGCTACGGTTACCTTGAGGACCGTCGTCCGGCGTCCAACATTGACCCCTACCGTGTTACGGGCATTATTGCCGAGACCGTATGCCTCACGCCGTAAATTGGCGCGATCACACATGTGTTTGTGCGCCTGCGCTGCCACAAAAAGTGTTTTTGTAAGATACACGATCGACTTGCTCGACCCTGTTTTTCACCTACTTGATCATAACCTCTGTAGTGTACCATGAAGCTTTTTTATCACGTGGTGACCGTGCGCTGGGGCCGGGGCCAGGCCTGTGTGGAGCTTGCCACGATGGACGACGGAGGTACGTCACCTTCGATCATGGAGGGCGACGTGATCCGGGGCATGCCGCCCGTGCCTGCGACGCCCATCACGCAGCTTGCGCAGGGCTTACTGGGCATTATGCTGGCGTTGCTGCGCATGGCGCGATGGGCCCTGCATTTCCTGTCGATCACGGTGCCGAGTGCTGTGTACCGCATCTTGCACTATAGCATGACGGTCAAGGTGACATTTCCCGTGCTGGTGCTATGGTGCGTGTGCGTGACGTCGCTCGTCATTCTATGGCTGCGCTATCGCCATTGGAATCGGTATGAATATGTCCGCGAGGCGCCGATCCGCAAGATTCATCCGGCCGACCTGCCGTCGGAGGAGGCGCCTGAGACGCATGACTATGACGACCGTGCATCGTTCAACTCCTACCTTGACGAGTTTCTGCAAGCGATCCGTGTGTTTGGCTTCCTTGAGCGACCTGTGTTTCATGAACTCACGCGTTACCTCCAGACCCGCCGCCTGTTGGCCGGCGACGAGATCGAGCTCAGTGCAGAAACGTCCTTCTACATCGTCATTGAGGGACACGTCCAGGTCTTTGCGCACATTCCCCACTCAGATGCTGTGCCTGAATACCAACTCGTGAACGAGGTCCGGCGCGGCGGCACGCTCAGCTCGCTCTTCACGATCCTGCGGCTCTTTACCGAGCATGTCGAGCAGGACGATACCGATGTGCCGCCCCTCTCCAGCTGCCACGCTGGCACGGGCGAAGTGCTGGGGGCTCCGAGCGAGTCGCGCCCATTCTCGCAGTCGGGCACACGCGCTCGTGCTACCCAAGATACCACGCTGGCCGCGATCCCCGCTGAGGGATTCCGGCACCTCACGGCCAAGTATCCCAGCGCTGCGTCCCACATTGTGCAGGTCATTCTGACGCGTCTTTCGCGCGTCACGTTCCTCACAGCGCACCAGTACCTCGGCCTCACGTACTATGTCATGCAGACGGAGCGCGCGATCAATGAGTCGGCCCGCACGTTTCTTCCGGACAAGTACTATGAGCCTGCGGCGCTTGAGCAGCTGTGCCGCCGCTTTTACCCGCTTTCGCGCCCGAGCGTGGCGGATCTGCGTCCACGCGCATCTGCGCCGCACCTCGAGTGGCCCTTGCCGCATGTGTACCAAGCCGTCGGGCCCGGCGATCTGCACAGCATGGTCGGTGTGCTGGACGAGCCCCTCGTCTCTGATGTGCCTGTGCGCTACACGTCCGACGAGTCGCTTACGGGCCACATTCCACGCGACGCGCTTGACCTGCGTGACGAGGTCATGCATTGCATCGTCCAGAGCGTCGGCCTCACTGAGGCCATTATACCTGATGTGCCCGTGCCACTCGCGAGTCCCTTTCTCTCGTCGCAGCGCGGACCTCTGGCTGCGTACACGAATCTCTCGCGCCTCGATGTGCCGACGCTGTCGTCTAGCGCGCCGCCTGTCGCGGACGACGCGAGCGCAACGTCTGCGCTGCCGGCCGAGGAAAGCGGCGTGGAGCTGCGTCTATTCCATGCGGGCAGTGTCCTCGCTCGGGCGGGCCAGACGGATGCCGGGCTGTTTTACGTGATTGACGGCGTGCTGGACATGCGCATCGCGCAGACGGAGGAGCATGCCGCCCAGTGCCTGTTTTCCGTGGAGCGCGGCGGCATTGCCGGCTACCTCTCGAGCCTGCTGGGCGTGCCGAGCTTTGTGGATATCGTCGCGCGCACCGATACCTATGTGGGTCTGCTGCCAGTCAAGGCGCTCGAACGGTGGGTCGAGCGCCGGCCGAATGCGCTGTTCACGCTGTCGAAGCGCCTGCTCAGTCTGCTGCCGCCGCTGATCCTGCACATTGATGCGTCGCTGGACTGGGTGCATGTAGGCGCTGGCCAAGTGCTGTACCGTGAGGGCGATGTCGGCGACAGTCTGTACGTCGTGATTAGCGGCCGGCTTCGTGCGCTGCAGGAGCAGGGTGGGGCAGCTCGCGAGGTTGTCGGCGAGTACAGCCAGGGCGACAGCGTGGGCGAAGTCGAGGTCATCACAAGGAGTCCGCGCACGGTGACGATGCACTCAATTCGCGACTCGGAGCTCGCACGCATGCCCATGACGCTCTTCCACGCGCTGGCTCTGTGGCATCCACCGATCACGATCCAAATATCGCGGATCCTCGCGCGGCGCATGCGCACGGACATGGACATGCGTGAGACGGCGCGGCGCATGGCGCTGCCACCGCACTTGGCCACGACGATCGGGCGGGGACAGAGCACGCACAACTTCAAGACAGTGGCGGTCCTCCCGACATCGTCCGATGTGCCGATTGCCGCCTTTACGCAGCAGCTGCAGGCCGCCTGCACGACCGTGCTCGCGGAGCCTGTCGTGGTCCTGCGACAGAGCACGGTGATCCGCGAGCTCGGCCGGCATGCGTTTTCGCGGATGGGCAAGCTCAAGCTGGCCGGGTGGCTGGCGGACCAGGAGCAGCACTACCGCCTCGTGCTGTACATGGTCGACACGCCTGCGTCGTCGTCGTGGGCTGCGACGGCCGTGCGCCAGGCCGACTGCATCTTGCTCGTCGGGCTCGGTGACGATCCACATGCCGGTGAGCTGGAGCGCCTTCTCCTGACCATCAAGACGACGGCCCGCAAGGAGCTGGTTCTCCTGCACTCTGAACGCAGCGTGTCGCCGGGAACGACGCGCGAATGGCTCAAGCCGCGTCCGTGGGTCAGTGCGCACCACCACGTCGAGATGCCGGGCATCAAGGCGCCGCGGATGCGCGTCATGCGCGATCCGACGCCTGTCGAGGCGATTCGGACGTGGACGCAGCAGCTCAAGACGCGCATCGCGCGCACATCGCATGCGCCGCAGCCGCGGGGCACGCGGCCGGCGCACCTCTCCGACATGGCGCGCCTCGCGCGCCGGCTGTGTGGCCATTCGATCGGCCTCGTGCTGGGCGGCGGCGGCGCGCGTGGATGTGCGCACATCGGCGTGCTCCGTGCGCTCGAGGAGCTCGGGATCCCGATCGACCTGGTCGGCGGCACGTCGATCGGCTCCTTTGTCGGTGGCTTGTACGCGCGGGACGGCGCGGCGGTCTCGAGCCACGGCCGCGCGAAGCGCTTTGCCGGCCGCATGGCGTCGCTGTGGCGCTTTGTGACCGACTTGACGTACCCGCTCGTCTCGTACACGACCGGCCACGAATTCAACCGCGGCATCTTCAAGTGCTTCTCGGACACGCACATCGAGGACATGTGGCTGCCGTACTTTTGCAACACGACGAACATTACGTGGAGTCGGATGGAGGTGCATCTCAGTGGGTATGCGTGGCGCTACATTCGGGCGAGTATGACGCTCGCGGGACTTGTGCCGCCGATGATCGACGACGGCGACATGCTCGTGGATGGCGGCTACACGGACAACCTGCCTGTTTCGATCATGCTCGCGATGGGCGCGCGCACCGTGATTGCCATCGACGTCAGCAGCATCGACGACACCACCTCCCAGAGCTACGGCGATACCCTCTCGGGCTGGTGGGTCCTGCTGAACCGCTTCAACCCCTTCAGCAACATGCGCATGATCCCCAGCATCCCTGATATCCAGACGCGCCTCACGTACACGACGTCCGTCAAAATGCTCGAGTCCGCCAAGGCCAACGAGGCATGCCTCTACCTGCGCATGCCCGTCGAGCAGTACGGCACCCTCGAGTTCGGGCGGTACACCGAAATCCTCATGGCTGGCTACAACGTCGCTATCCAGGCGCTCGCCAAGTGGCAGGCCGACGGCCGCCTCCCGACGCATGCCCGCGGCTTCCCGACCGCGACCAAGTCTGCCGAGCGCGGTCTGCGCGCACGCCGAAATAGCATCTAGTCTACGCTTCGTCCTCCTCCTCCTCCTCCTCCGGCGGCGGCCGCCTCTTGAGGGCCGCAGCCTCGTTGCCATAGTGCTGGTGCCGCTTCTCCGAAAAGGCCGCATGGTGCGCCTGCTCCGCCTCGTAGCGCTCACGGACGACGCCCAAGTCGACCGGTACGTCCGACGACTGCACCATGTGCACCAGCTCCTCCGCACGCTCCGTCGCCCGCGCATTCGCCAGCGTGTTCGCGTGCGTCGCCTCCTTCGACGCCACCGCATCATTCAAGTCAAAGCCCTCCTCGTCCATCGGCGGCACACTCGCACTGTGCACAAACGGCGTCTTCGGCTCGTCAATCTTCATAAACGTCTGGCTCTCCCGCTCGTCCTCATTCTCCTGCAAATTGTGCTCGTCCCACTGCAGGTGACGACTCGCGCTGCCTCGCCGACCGGCATTCTTCAAAATACCACGCGGCTGCGGCGCCTCCGACGTACGCACCGGCTCCCGTGGCACACGCTCCGTCATGATGGTCCGCAGCACCAATGTGACACACTCTACCTCCACCTACGGAGGGCGCCTATCTACGCCGTCGACAGCTGCACAGACGCCGCCTGCTGGGCGAGCGCCGCATCCACCGCCGATTGCAGCTCGGCCTTGAGCGAAAGCAGCGTCTGCAACGCCGTATCCACCTCGGCCTGCGGCACATCGGCCGCCGCCTTGAGCGCGCGGACTTTCTCGCCCTGCTCCTTGACACGCGCATCCAGCGCTAGCACCTCGGGCGTCTGCGGCATGGCCGCCGCCTTGGCCTTCTCCGCCGCCTTGCGCGCCTTCGCCGCCTGCTTCTTGCTCATCGCCGGCTTCTCTTCCTCCGCTGAACTGTCACCACCGAACTGCGCCTTCCACGCCGCCGCCTGCTTCTCGTCGATGTTCTTGAACAGGTGCGCCGCCTTCCCGACCATGTGGCCAGGCAGCAGATCCAGCGCAAACGCATGGTCCTTGGGCAGCGCACGTGGCGGCGCATTCAGCTGCGCCAGCATATCGTCACTCGTAGCGGGCATGAACGGATGCACGAGCGCCGTCAGCACCCAGATCAGGTTCGTGGCCAGCAGAATCACCGCGTCACACCGGTCGCGGTGCTCGGAAAACAGCGTGTTATCGAGACCGGCATCGGACAGCAGCAGGTTGCCACGCGCAGAGAGCTCCATCATGGTCATCAGACCCGCACGCATCTTTCCGACATCCATATACTCCGTGTACTTGGCCAGGATCGCGTTGACATCCGCCACAAACTTGGCCACAAGATCGCCCCACGGCGTGCCGTCACTCGTCGCCGGAAGCGGCGCATCCGTCCGCAGCAACGTACCTTCCGGCACCGGCGGAAGGCGCGCCTCGTACTTCTTCATAAAGGTCATGATACGGTTCACAAAGTTGCCCAGGTTCTTGAGCAGCTCCGAGTTGTTCCGCGTCACAAAGTCGTGCCACACAAACTGGCTATCCGACGACTCGGGCCGCGTCGAGAGCAAGTAGTAGCGCCACACGCTCGGCGACACGCCAATGTCCTTCGCCCTGTCGCCAAACACGCCAATATTCCGCGACTTGGAAAACTTGCCGCCCTCGTACTGGAGGTACTCGGCCGTGTTGATGTGGTGCAGGAGCGTCCACTTGTCCTTCGTGCCGATCAGGCACGACGGGAAAATGACCGTGTGGAATCGCACATTGTCCTTGCCCATGAACTGGAACAGGCGCACCTGCTCAGGGTTCTTCCACCACTTCTCCCAGTCGCTCGTGTAGTTCGCCGTGATACTCGGATAGCCAATCGGCGCATCAAACCATACATACAACACCTTGTCTTCGTATCCCTTCAGCGGCACAGGCACACCCCATTTGAGGTCACGACTCAGCGAAAACGGACGCAGACCCTCTTTGAACCACGACTCGGTAATAAACGTGCCATTCGACGACCAGTGGCCCTTCTTCGACATCTCCGACACCCATGCCTCCGTCTGGGGCTGTAGCGTATCGATACGGAGGAACATGTGCTTCGACTCACGCTCCTGTGGCGTGCCCTTGCACAGCTTGCACTTGGGCTCTTTGAGCTCGATCGCATCGAGCAGCTGTCCGCACTTGTCGCACTGATCACCACGTGCGTCGTCATAGTCACACTTCGGACAGATACCATTCACGTAGCGGTCCGCCAGGAATCGCTCACAGGTGCCACAGTACAGTTGGCGCATCGTGTGCTCTTCCAGATACTGGTTGTCATAGAGCTTGAGGAATATGTCCTGCGCAATATCCGTCTGCTTCGGCGTCGACGTACGTCCAAAGTAATCAAAACCAATCTGGAACCATTCATACACCTGGGCATGCAGCGCATGGTACTTGTCACACAGCGCCTGCGGCGAGACACCCTCTTCTAACGCTTTGGTCTCTGTCGCCGTACCGTACTCATCGGTACCACAAATGTACAGGGTGTTGCGGTTCTGCGTACGCGAATACCGCGCGTACACATCCGCCGATAGCGTCGATCCAATAATGTTGCCTAGGTGCGGCACATTGTTCACGTACGGTAGCGCTGACGTCACCAACACATTTTCTTCGTTGTCTCGCGGAAGGATCTTGTCAGGATGCGACTCGTTCGTCACTTTCATCAGGACACTCTCACGCACATGGCGCTCATGCCCCTCCGGTTGTGCGGGCACGCGAGGGAACGGCGTCGCCATCACAATTCGTCGAGAAGAAAAGTCGCAGTAGGTGTCTGACGACGACGTCTGACTCCACCTGTGGCGTCACGTGGCAGAGCAAAAAAAGCTACGCCGACTCGTGTGCTGACACTGCCTGGCCTGGATGGTCGAGTACCAGCCTGGGATTGCCCCCATCAAGGCAGAGTTTATTCGCCCTGCATGGCCTGCGAGAAGCGAGTCGCTGGCAGGCGGAGAGGCGCCTGCTCCTGTGCCGCCGGCCGCTGAGCCTACGCCTGAAGCGCTCGATCGTGCCGACGAAGGCGATCAGGACAAGCCCCGCAAACGCGCTCGCGGTCAAAATAAGGGCCGCACCTTTGCACGTACAGATGACCACATGGCACTGTGTCCACATATGGCTGTCGGGAATACGTGCAAATTTGGTGATACATGCAAATTCACGCATGATCTGTGCGCGTATCTGGAGCACAAGGAGCGCGACATACTCGTTCCGCCACCACCGCCGCATGGCGAGAATATACTGAGCCTCTCACCCACTGAACGCGATGCGCACCTGAATACACTCTATGAACACGCATTGGCCCTCGAACGAGGGGACACACAGCCCGCCGATACCGACGACGCCGTGCAGCGGTCCATTGTGACAGGCACGCACTGCGCTTACTTCCACGAACGCGGCGCATGTCCGATGGGATGGAAGTGCCGCTTCCTCGGTGCGCATGTCCGTCGGATCAGTGCATCTGCCCGAGTGTGTGGCGCCGATGCCCAAGGCACACTAGGCACGGGTCTCGAGCTCGTGCAGGATGTGCCACGGCACAACGCATGGCTCGCTCGTGCAGGCCGCCGAAACGAGTCGAATGCGCACTCGGACCAAATCAATTGGCTGCCTGGAGATGTCGCGCGCCAGCTTCGTTCGCGCAAGTACGTCTATGAAAAAGCGCCTTTTATCACGGCGGCCCTGCGTCGCGAAGCGGATGCCATGTCTCACATGCCCGCATCGGAGGTGGCACACACCGATCTCGGCAAAGGTCCGCTGCGCATAAACTATGATCGTGAGCGCCTACTGGCGGATCCGACTGCCTCCCTCGAGGCCTGTGAAGATGCCATGCGGAATGCCGATGATTCTGCGGCCGACACGGCGCGGATCCGCCCCTGTGAAAAGCGCCGTCTCTCTTGGAAGGGCGAGCTGTACTTGGCGCCCCTCACCACCACGGGCAACTTGCCTTTTCGTCGGCTGTGTGCGTCGTTTGGATCCGACATTCACTGTGGCGAGATGGGCATGGCCGAATCGTTCTTGCAGGGCCAGGCGTCAGAGTGGAGCTTGGTGCGTCGCTGGGAAGGCGAGCGTATTTTTGGTACCCAGATCTGTGGTGCCAAGCCCGAGTATCTCGTGCCGGCGGCCGAAGTTTTGGCGCGCCAAGTTGGCCCAGGCCTCGACTTTGTGGATGTCAACTGTGGATGCCCGATCGACCTCGTATACAATAAAGGTGCGGGCTCGGCTCTCTTGGACCATGCCACGAAGCTGGGCCGCATCGTGCGTGGCATGTCCGAGGCACTAGGTGAGATTCCTCTGACCATCAAGTTACGCACAGGCACATCGTCCAAGCCCACAGCCCACAAGATCTTCAGCCGCGCTCAGACCGAGTGGGGCGTCGGGGCCATGACACTGCACGGGCGCTCCCGCAAACAGCGGTACAAGAACGATGCTGACTGGTCGTACATTCGCACGTGTGTCGACGCGTTGCATGATGCGGTGCGGACGTGGAACGAGGACACGAAGCATGCCGACGAGCCGGAAATGGTACCCGTGCCCGTCTACGGCAACGGCGATGTGTACGGATGGCGCGATTACTACGACCACATCGAGAATGCGCGCGTGGACGGCACGATGATCGCTCGCGGCGCCCTGATCCGACCGTGGATCTTTACCGAGATCAAGGAGCGTCGTGATTGGGATATAAGCAGTCGCGAGCGTTTGGACATGATCCGGCAGTATGCCTCGTATGGCCTCACCCATTGGGGTGCGGACACACAGGGCGTGAATACGACGCGCCGCTTCCTATGTGAGATGCTGTCGTTCACGCACCGGTACGTGCCGATCGGCCTGCTGGAGCACGTGCCTGTGCGCATGAACGACCGGCCCCCACCGTATCATGGCCGCGACGCGCTCGAATCCCTGCTCAGCAGCCCTAGTGCCAGCGACTGGGTGCGCATCTCTGAAATGTTTCTGGGTCCTGCTCCGCCGCACTGGCACTTTACGCCCAAGCACCGCTCGAATGCCTACGAGGCGCAGGACCAACAAGGATAGTCACGTGGAAATAGACCACCGATACCTGCTTGTCCATGGCCCATCATCGTCCGGACGCGTCGTTCGACGCGCTGCCGGCCCTCTCAGACGCACTGCGTGTACCGCCGTCAGAGCGCTCATTCGGACGCCAATATGCACAGATGTACGACTTTCGCCTCGCTGTCCTGCGCAAGCGCGCCAAGGAAGCCGCCATGGAGCGCCACGCGTCAGCCGCGTACGTCGATCGACTCCTTGATATCCCACCGCGGCAGGTGTGTGTGGTCACCGGTACATTCTTCTCCGCCCTTCGGCGCAAGCCAGATGTGCTGCAAGACATCGCACGCGACTTGTCGCTTCCACCGCCCCCACCCCGCACGAGTTATGTCGACACGGAGCACGACGAGCTGTTTTTTGAGGACCAAAGTGGACGCGTGCGTCTCGTTGGCGAGGCCATTCGACCAGGCTCGGACTTAGCGCACAAGTGCGTCACGGGCGTTGTGGCTAGCATTGTCGGCATCGAGACGCCCGATGGCGACTTGGAGGTGCGCCACGTCTACTTTCCTGGACTGCCCCCGCCGGATGCCGCTCCTACGACGGTCACGGGCGGCCGCATCGTCTTGGCCAGTGGCCTTCGTGCAGGTGAGGCTGATCCGAAGAATGACCTGGCGCGCGAACTGCTCGTCGAATGGCTCACGGGCGAATTGGACGCCTCGTCACGCGATGAAACCAGACGCATCTCGAGTCTGGTCCTAGCGGGCGACTCAGTCCAGCGCGCGGCGTGGGAACATGTGGTGGATCCCAAGCATCAGGAGCCGAATCCGTTTGCATACATGGATCCGCTGCTGGCTCAGTTGTGTGAGTCTCTTCGTGCTGTGGTGGTCATGCCCGGCGCTCAGGATCCATGCAGTGCTGCCTTGCCGCAACAGCCGCTCCTTCGAACGCTCCTTCCCCGCTCCTCCGTGCACGATACCCTGCATCTGTGCACCAATCCTACGTGGTTCAGCGTGCATGGCCGACGCATTCTCGCGACAAGCGGGCAAAACATACACGACCTGCTCAAGTATTTGCCTGATGAGGCACAGACGACAGACGCAGCACTGAATATGGCCGCATCTACGCTCGAATGGTCACACATCGCGCCGACGGCGCCAGACACGCTGTGGTGCTACCCATTCAAAGCCACCGATGCACTTGTGATCCGTGCCGCACCTGACCTCTACATCATCGGCAACCAGGACGCTTATGCTACCAAGCTCGTACACAACGTCCGACTCATCCTTGTCCCATCATTCGCACGCACACACGAGGTGGTCGTGCTCGATACCGAGACACTAGAGCCCCATGTCATGTCCTTTCATACCTAAGACAGCATCGTGAGCGCCGCGTGCGGAAATGGATCCGACGCGCTCAGGACGACCATCTGGCGCTCATGTGCTATATACCCCTTGATTCGCCCACGCGCGATTTGGGTGGCGACCAGCCACTCGGCGCCCGAAGCATCCGATGCGCCATCGAGCCACTGGAGCGCCGAGGCGATCGGCGCCAATCGCGTCCGCGTCGAGCTGCCCTCTTGGCGCCACACACGCCGTATGAGCCGCGTAATACACACGTCTCGTGCGTGCTCCCAAGCCAGGTACACGCCCAAGCGAACAAGACTTTGCTCACGCCGAGTCTCATTCAGCGCCGCATCAAATGCACGAACATCACCACGTTCGCAGGCCAGTATCAGCGGGCCATAAGTCGCCTCGAGACGGGGATACGATGCGAGAAAGGTCGGATGCTGCGCTTGTAGCACACGCACGGGCGTGAGATACACAAGGATGCGCTCCAGCTGCTTTGCTGCACGCCGCGGCGTGTAGGCCAAGGCGGAAGAGAGCTCAGCCTCTGCACGCCCATAATCCTCGTCCAGCAAGGCGAGACGCCCCATGTAGTAGCGAAACGTGACCATCTGTGCCCGAGGAAACGCGCTGAGGGGTGGCAGGTCGCCGGCGCCCAGCGCGCGCACAATGTTTTTGCACAGCGAAATAGATCGCAGCTGGAAGTATGTGGCAAAAACGAGGCTGACCATGGCATATGTGCCCCATTTCTTGCTCTCTTCCAGCATAGGATGGCGGTCAGCGATGCAGGCCGTAAAGCCCTTGTTTAGGATGCGTGCGCACTCTTCCAGGTGGGCATGCGAGGCACGCGAATCGCGCGATGCTGCATTGCTCGCGTCATCCGCGCACTTTGACACCCATCGCAAGTCTCTGAGCAGCGCACGCAGCACGGGTATCGCCCACCGTCCGGGTGTGAGCGCAGCAAACAGACGCAAAAAGGCGCTAGCCGATGCTTGTAAAGCTTCGGCAGCCAGGTGCCACGACTCAGCAGGCTTGCGTGAACGCGAGCTTGGGCCAAAAAGCAGCGCGCCACACCGCACATACAATTCACACACATCACTCCATCCTGACGGCACGCGAGAAGCGTACAGCAACGCATGCACGACCGGCACCGACGGGTCCGCGACAGTCGCCATGACGCGGCGCACACTGCTAGAGTGCAGCGAAAACACACGCGCTATCGCACGCCCATCCTGACGCGCCGCACCTTCCGACACGCAGCGCCCCAGCTCAGCTACGCTGTGCATCACCGACAAGCGCCGTGAGCCCACGCCCCTCGACCCCTACGTGGACTCGGCCGAAAGACAAAATGACGCGCGTTCGCCTAGCAACGTGTTGGCGTATGGCCTCCAAGAGCGATGGGGCTGCCAAGGCGGCGCGCGCACCGTTCGCACGCGTGCTTGGCATACTGAGCGTCGTAGCCATGCTGCACATCGTGGGTCTGTTCCTGTTCACGAGTGGCTTCTTACTGCAGCGTGTGGAGCTGAATGCCGCGTCGAACTGTTCGAAGCCGGCGGTGGCCGTTTGGCACGCACCGCGACCGCCCAGCTCGGCGGCACAAGGCAACGATACAGCCTTGCGCGCTTGGGACGAGCTGCTTGAAAATCATGGAGAATGCACGCTTCCTCCGCGCTTCCAGCGTGTGGTGCTGTGGATCGTCGATGCCCTGCGCTACGACTTTGTGGCGGAGGCACAGGCATCTGACGCATTTACCCCCAATGCTTTCATGCATAATCACATACGCACACCCGCTATGCGTGCGAATGCTACTCCATACGCATCGTTCCTCGCGCACTTCGTGGCTCATCCACCGACTACAACGCTCCAGCGCCTCAAAGGCCTCACGACCGGTTCGCTACCGACCTTTATCGAGGCAGGCGCCAACTTTGGCGGCGCTGGACGCATCAACGAAGACACATGGATTGCACAGATGCGTCAGCGTGCTTCCAAGCGTCTATCATTTGTCGGCGACGATACGTGGCAGATGGTCTTTGCTGACTTGTTTGACGACACCCATCCTTATTCGTCATTCAATGTCGAGGACCTGGATACAGTCGATGCTGGCGTCGAAGTACATATGCTCGACACGATGGACCGCGATGATTGGTCACTTATAGTGGCGCATTCGCTCGGCGTAGATCATGTGGGCCACCGATTCGGCCCGGCTCATGCGCGCATGCCGCCTAAGCTCGAGCAGATGGACGACATACTCCAGCGCGTTCTCAGCAAACTCCGAGACGATACCCTCTTCGTGTTCCTCGGCGATCACGGCATGGACGCGACGGGCGACCACGGTGGTGATTCAGAGCTCGAAGTCGGCAGTGCCTTGTGGATGTATGCGAACAAGCCATTTGACTCGCGTCGTTCCAAGACGCCCCTGTCCAACAATACAGATGTGGCTGCTCTATTGCGCTCGCAGACACTGACTCCGGCATTCCAGCCATTCTCGATGCTGCCGAATCAGCTTCATCGCTCGCTCCCACAAATTGATCTCGTACCGACTCTGTCTCTTCTCCTTGGTGTGCCGATTCCCTTCAACAGCTTGGGTGCCATTATACCGGAGGTCTTTGCTTCTGAGAAGGATGCGCTGCATGCACCTGCGTCTCGCCTGCTCCGTGCATTGCGCATCAATGCACGTCAGGTCAAGACCTACTTGGACGCCTATGCTCAGCAGTCGACAGACCTCTCTCCCTTCGCCGCTGAACTTGATCAGGCGTGGCGCAGCGCCCTCACAGCAGATGCTCGACTTGCCGAGCGCGCGTCCTTGGAACACGCCCGAGCTACTGCTGAAGCTTACTTAACTTTCGTCCGCCTTGCATTGGATCGTGCACAGCGAGTATGGGCTCAGTTTGACTACGCACGCATGGTGCTCGGTATGTCCATCCTCACGTGCTCGATTGGTGTTATATGGCTCTTGTGGCGCCTTTCAAAGCGCAGTACCATGGAAGCCCTGTCCCACCTTGTGTGGCGTAACGCTTTTTACGGTTGCTGGTACGGCATTACGACAGGCGTTGCCATGGCCATGATCACACGCATCTCTGTGCTTGAAAGCCTCGTAGGCGGCGTGGCTTTGGGCGTCGCATGCACACTCATGTGGCAGATGTGGCCTGGCAACATGGTCCTAGATGCTTTCTCGACGCCTTCGATGCGCTCTGTCATATCGAATACGGTGGCTTGTGTCCTTGTGCTCGGACATGCCTTGCTCTTTGCCAGCAACAGTTTCACCATGTGGGAAGATCGTATCACTCTGGGAATGGTGTGTCTGGTACTGGTAGTACGTGCATGGATGGGCCTTGGTGCACCTCTGACGCGGTGGCAGCAGCAAATTCCCATCATATCCATCCTGGCCTTGCTTCTGCTGCGCTTCGCTGGTATGAGCCGCGTTTGTCGTGAAGAGCAGGCACCGTACTGTGCCCCCTCATTCTATGCGTACCAAGCCACTACGAAGTTTGCTGACAATCCCGCTTACGCTCTTTCCGGCCCTGCGACGAATAGCCCCTATGCGCTTGCTGCCGCGTACCTCTTTGCGTTTGCTATGGCAGATATCCTGCGCCGAATTCTTAAGCCAAGTCATGCGCATCTCAGCTCGGCATCGACACTGCTCACATGGATCATTCGACCAGCTTTGCTGGGCTCATCTGGATTTTGGCTCGCCGATTGGGTTCATGGACTCGAGCAACTGGACGAAGCAACGCGGTCAACGTTCCTGGTCATCAAAATCTGGACGGCACGTGCTGTTCTCTTCCTGCTCGTGGCGGGTGCGTGGTACTGGTACCTGTCTCCACTGAGTCTCTCCGTGCTTCGTGAGCCGACGCAAAAACGCGACGCGCCGCCGAAAGTCGCACTTCTCGGCTTTGGCAATACCTTTGGCGCAGCCTTTTTGCTTTTCACATCACTCGCTTTCTCCCTATTGTTCTTACTTTCTCAGCCCATGGGCCAACTGGCTCTATCCGCTTGCTTTGTTGCCATGGTCCTGATAGCTGAGCTGGGTGACTCCGAGCGTGATGCACGATTGCTGGCAGCCTCCAAGATGCCAAATGCCAAGGACCTCTCTGCCTCGCCATCTCACGCCCCGTCCCTCCTCGAAATTGTGTGTATTGGTCTTCTTGGCTTTGTCGCCTTCTTTAGCACAGGTCACCAAGCGACATTTACAGCCATCCAGTGGCGCGTCGCATTCGTGGGATTCCCTGTTGTTACGTACCCATGGTCACCGCTCTTTGTCGTGCTGAATGCATTTGGCCCACTGAGTATCCTGCCTGCCTTTGGCGTCGTATTACTTACACTGTGGAACGTTGCTCCTACCCGTGCCAAGGTACAACAAGAAGAGACGGGTCATGTGCGGCCCATGCGATTGCCAGGAGACATCCTGCGCTCTGCTCTGGGACTGCTCTTGTACGTGGGTGTGTTGACATGGTCCGCAGCCTTGTGGGCATGGTTCTTCCGTCGTCATCTCATGCTATTCAAGATCTGGGTTCCGCGATACATGATGGCTGGACTGGGTCTCTTGATTACAGACGTAGCTCTGCTAGGCGCTGTGGCTGTCGCTTGGTGGATTGCTGCACGCACAGCCAAGGCCTTTGGCACGTTGTACACATAGAAAAAAAGTGGAGTGCATTGCCCCTTTTCTAGCAGCATGTCAGAGGCTTCGATACCCATCACAAAGCGTCTGCACATCTCCGGCCTTACGCCGCAATTCTCGCAGGACGCTTTGCGAGAACGTCTTTCGACATATGGAAAAGTACTGGACATTGTTGGGTCGGAGGATTCGTACCTTAATGGTGTGGGACAGCGCCGGCCGTATGCCTTTGCGACGCTGCAAACGACTCCTCAGCAGCTCGCCAAATGTATGAATACTTTGAGTGGTGCCGTGTGGAAAGGTGCCAAAATTCGTGTGGGAGAAGCGAAACCCCCGTGGCACGAGCGGATGGCGACAGAGCGAGCCAAGCTCGGAGCAGGTGACATGCAGAGTAAGGAGATGGACCGGCAGAGACGGCGCCTACGAAAACGGCCATGGATTGGGATGGAAGCCCATAATATGCGACCAGTTACGCTAGAACGTGTGCAAAATGGTGAATGGGGCTGGAAAGTTACGCCAGCTGGACATTTGATCAGGCCTATGCTTATGCGACCGTCACGACCGATCCCCAGACCTGCAGATGCTGAGGTACATAAGCGACACGCCCCGCATCGTGCGCCGCGTCTTACATTAGATCCAACTCGGTATCAACGCGAGCACTTGTCTGGACGCATTTTTGAAGCCCTTCCACAGGACGACGAAGCGCAGCTTCGATGGCATTGGGATGACGAGGCTCGTGAGTGGCAAGCGCTAGATGCACATGACCATTGTGTTGCCACCGAAAAGGGTCCACGAGAGAGACCTACAGCACTTGTTGCGACCTCCATTGACGAGCCTCTTGAAGATGAGCTACCCACGACCCTATTTGAACAGAACGAAGAAGTTCCCGATGAGTTGTTTGATGCCCCTGAAACGTCGAAAGATGATCAGTGGTGGAAAAAAGAGGATGCATCCACCGATTTGTTTGATGCACCACCAACGTCACAAACTGACTCTTGGTGGAATGAAGCGGACGAGCCACCAGCGTCGAAATCCCAGCCCATTCTCCGTACTAATCTTCTGGATGATGATGAATTTTCTGATGGGTATGAAGAGACTGAACATGTGCCCGTGCATCCAAAAGACGAGAAGAAATTAGCTTTGGATGTGGTAAAGAATTTGTTTGGAGAAAGTCAAGCTGATGAGCCGGAGCCTACGAGTGTAAACTTGTCAGATGATCGTAACGCAAAAGACGTAACTTATAATGCGTCTGGCATCACGACCGAAGCATCTCAACCATCAGAAAAAGTGCACATGGAAAGCCTTAAGGATATGTTCCAGCCCACGGAGGACTCTGGCTCTCTTGCGCTTTTTGGCTCGTTAGTCGATGAACACGATATGGCCGAAGACGATGATGCAGTGGCTGGTATTCTAGGCGCTTCAAATACTGCACCAGAACAAACACAAGCACCGGCACCAGCCCCGACGCCGGTCCATACTATGCGTGTCCCACCATTTACGACACCTTTTACGCTTGCTTCGGGTACACCGAGCTTGCTACCTGCTTTATTTCAACGTGGCTCAGTACCGTTTTGGAAAGTGGATACGGACGAAGAGATTCACGAGCGCTGGCTATCTAAGCGATCTGACCTTACCCAGACCTACCGCCAACTACACCGAGACGCCATTAAGAAACGAAAGCGTCGCGTGGTCGGTTCACGTGCCGGTCTCCAGCACGGCGGCTTGGCCCCCGTACGCGGCGCAGCGGCTCCGCCCGCCACGACATGAAACTCGGCCGAATAGATTCGCCCCGCATGCACGGCCCTCTTCGGTCCGTATCGGCGCACCTTGGTCTCTTACACCTGTAGCTAGTCGACATGTTTGCTCTTCGTTCTGGACTTCGTGCTGTGGCATCGCGCTCGGCGGCAGTGCCGCTCTCGTCGCGTGCCATGCTTTCCACGTCGCTGCCGCGCTTCTCACCTGTCGCTAACGGCACGGACTACACGTGCATTCAAGTCAGCACGCCCAAGGACGGTGTGCGTCTCGTACAATTGAACCGTCCTAAGGCTCTCAACGCACTAAACTCACAGCTTTTCCACGAACTGAACCATGCCGCTGATGCCGCTGATGAAGATCCCAGCATCAGCGCCATCGTCGTGACAGGCAGCGAGAAGGCCTTCGCGGCCGGCGCCGACATCAAAGAGATGAAGGACAAGAACTTTTCTGAGACGTACAAGGCCAATTTCTTGGGTCATTGGAGTAAGCTTACGCAGGTTCGCAAGCCCATCATTTCGGCTGTGAATGGCTACGCTCTTGGCGGCGGCTGCGAACTTGCCATGATGACCGATATCGTCCTGGCCTCACCTACGGCTGTGTTTGGTCAGCCTGAGATTAACCTCGGTGTGATCCCTGGTGCAGGTGGTACGCAGCGTCTGACACGTGCCATCGGTAAGAGTCGCACGATGGAAATCGTGCTGACGGGTCGCAATCTCACCGCCGATGAGGCCGAGGCCGCTGGTCTCGTATCGCGCGTTGTCCGCGAGGGCAGCGTCGTGGACGAAGCCGTCAACGTCGCCAGCAAGATTACAAAGAAGAGTCAGATTTCCGTCCAAGCCGCCAAAGAGGCCGTCAATGCATGTACGTATGTGTGTGACACTAACTGATTTCTAGCCTACGAACTCACGCTTGCCGAGGGTATTCGTCTCGAGCGCCGCCTGTTCCAGTCCTTGTTCTCGACGCACGACCAGAAGGAGGGTATGACAGCGTTCACTGAAAAGCGCAAGCCTGCGTTCAAGAACGAGTAAGACAGCAGCATATAATCTTTCTTAGCGGTAGTAGTCTTCGTCGCTGTCGTCCTCTTCTTCCATGCCGTCCCATGCCACACTATCGTCATTCGGATCATCCTGTGGTTCGTCATCTGAGTCGAGTGCATACGTTGGGCGTGCCTTGGCTGCTGCACGACTGCTCGTAGCTCGACGCGATGGTGGCGGAGGTGGAGAAGCTGATGTGGATTTGGCTCGTGATTTGGCGGGGGCCTTGGCTTTGGGTGTCGCCTTGGCTTTGGAGGCTGTCTTGGTCGTCTTGGGTGGTGGCAGTGCAAGCTCGTCTTCATCGTCATTCACGCGTTCATGCTTCAATGGGGATGGCACAGGTGCCTCTGTAGGCGGCGGGGGCACTGGTGCGGCCTCTTTCTTGGGGGCTTCCTTCTTGGGAGCTGTCTTTTTCGTGGGCGACGCCTGGCCTTCTTCCTTCTTGGGCTTGGGAGGTGCACGACGACGCTTCGGTGCAGAAATGACCTTCGTTGTGGTCATCGAAGCGAGTCGAGCGTCCTCTGCTATCTTGGCATCCCACTCCTCTAGGAAGGCCGTCAAGTCTTCGTCCCACAGGTTTTGTGGCGAGCGGCCAAGAAGAATCTTGAGTTGCGTCTCCGTTTCGTCACGCTCCTTGAGCAGACGCTCAACGCGCTCCCTTGTCAGAGAATAGATGGACATGCTCAACAAATAGTCAAAGTCAGTAGTTGTGCCGGTGGGCTCGTCCAGCTCATCTTGATCTTCGACGGCCTCGTCTGCCACACTCTTCGTCTTGGCCTCCACCTTGGGGAAGGCTTGGAAGTTGAGCTGACGCAACTCGTCCATGATGTCTGCTTTCTTTCTGTTTGACACACTTAGCTCCTTGGAAATGATCATACTGACAAACCGAGCCTGGTTTGAGAGTCGATCATACACAAGCTTGAGCTGGTCGACCAGGTGCTCCTTCCGACGCTGGTAGAAACCTAAGCGCAAGAAGTAAAAGTCATCGAGAATTTCGAGAGGCGAGGCGTACTTTTTAATCTTGCCCTCAGGATTGAATAGGACCATGTTACCGGTACTAATAACCGTAGAGAGCTTGAAGAATGCCTCGGGGCCCACACGTGCAATTTCTTCCTCTCCGCGCGAGTTGAGTTCCACGACAAAGTGCACAGTCGTATCCGTGTGATATTCTTTGTATTCACGCAGTGTTGATGGTGTCTTGTCGCTACCGACGACACGCTCTTCGAGCCACTCCTTGTAGGACGAGGTCCATACGCGCACGGGAAGCTCTGTGATTTCCCACGTTCGCTCATCCAGCTGAGTTGCATTGCCCAAAACACGGAACCGATCTGCCGCTGAATGCTCAATCGTACCAACAAAGCCACGGTACCATGGCGTCATGGGCACGTACTCTTCACCAGCCATGCGGCGGCGCAGATTTTCCACCACATCTCGGGGATTGTAGTTTGGTACAAAGGTACTCCAGCCCGTACCTATTCCCTCAGCACCGTTGAGCAGCACATGCGGTACAACAGGAACGTACCACTCCGGCTCAATACTCTGACCATCGTCATCCAGGTAGTTGAGGAGGTCGTCATCTTTCGGATGGAACATCAGACGCGTAATGCGTGGCACTGCCGTGAAAATGTAACGTGCACTGGCTGCATCCTTACCGCCCATGCTTCGAGTACCAAACTGACCGTTGGGCAGCAGCAAGTTCACGTTGTTACTGCCGCAGTAGTCCTGCGCAAGGCCAACAATCGTCATGACCAGACTCTGATCGCCATGGTGATACGCCGTATGCTCTGACACATAACCCTGAAGCTGTTGGACTTTGATTTCTGTCTTGAGATTACGCTTAAAGCAGCCGAACAGAACCTTGCGCTGCCCCGGTTTTAGGCCATCCACAACACTGGGAATCGAGCGGATATTGTCAGCCATCGAAAAAAGAATCAGTTCCTTGTTGATAAAGTCAGAGATAGGAATGTTCCGGATGCGATGGTCTAAGTACGTTCCGGGTACGAATTGACGGAGCCATTCTTTACGGTCGTCGGCCTTTTTCTTGTTAAAAGCCAGATCGACTAGGTCGTGATCTACAGGGCGGATGGTATCGAACGACAGCATGTGCGTATCCATGTCGCGGAAATAGTTCTTCATATCTTCCGCCTTGGACGTACCCAAACCCTTGTAGTACTTGATCGTCCATCCGCGACCACCTTCACTGCTTTCCTTCCATTGCTCATATTCGGGTATCGTGAAGAAAGACTTGACCTCCCTACCTTTGGTAGCCTTGATGATCGGTGTAATAAACTCGACAAGGAAATTGGGAATCTTAAGTAAGGATGGATAGAAGTGATCGAGGTAGTTAATAATCAGGCCCTTGATGTGTGAGCCATCAAAGTCCTGATCCGTCATGATCATCAAACTACCGTATCGCAGTCCATCAACCGACGAATAAACCTTACCGTGCTGCAGGCCCAAGATCTCTTTGATGTTCTTGATTTCGGTGTTCTTCATGATTTGGTCGTGCGTTGCCTCACGCACATTGAGCAGCTTTCCGCGCAAGGGGAATACACCGTATGCATCGCGGCCCACCTCACTCAGACCTGACACAGCCAGTGCCTTGGCCGAGTCACCTTCAGTGAGAATCAGCGTGCATTCGCTGCTGCGCTTGGTACCCGCCCAGTTCGCATCTTCCAGCTTTGTGACTGATACTCGAGATCGCTTGCGCCCATCAGTGGTTTGAAGCTGTCGGTCTTGGTAAAACTGGGCAATGGACTGCACATTGTCGATGACACCTGATTTGAGCACTTTGCGTGCGAAATCTTCTGGCATAACCCATTTAGAGCCAAAGGCTGACGGCTTAAGAGTGAGCGTCTCCTTTGTCTGACTATCAAATGTGGGATTGACAATCTGACAATTGACAAAGATCCAAAGCTGCTGACGGATCTGGTTGGTCTTAACAGCAGAACCTTTTTTGCCTTTTTGGACATGTTCCATGATGCGGTTGACAATCTGCTGTTCAACGTGGTCGACGTGCTTACCACCCTTGATTGTGGCAATGTTGTTCACAAACGAGACCTGTCGTGCCGTACCGTCCGACACAGCAAAACCCACTTCCCAGAGGCGGCCATGGTCTTCGGACGAGTCAAACACAATCGTGGGACGAGGCGCAGGCACGCCATTCTCGGTCTCATCCGTCTCGCCTTTGGGTACGCCGCTGATCTCCTGGATTGCCTGAACGTACATTTCCATGTACTGCTTAAAGTTGCGAATCTTGAGACGCTCGCCGTTGAGGAAGACCTTTGTGCCGTGAACTGTACCAGCCATATCATACACACGCTTCATTAGCAAAGCTTCGGTATCCGCGTCGATGGAGTCCATGTGGAATAGCGACAGGTCTGGCTTGAAGGTGATGCATGTATACTCTTCTTTGCGCGAGTTTTTCGTGATCTTGGGCTTATCCTTCTCGTGCATGTGCTTGCTGAACACTTGTTTGTATTTCAGCTCATGCTGCTTGTCAGCGGTCTCGACGATAAACTCTGTGGAATAAATGTTGGTGAGTTTTGCACCGAAGCCGTTACGACCACCTGTGATTTTGGCCTCGTCATCGTCGTAATTCGATGATGTGAGCAAGTTTCCGAAAATGAGCTCGGGAATATACACCTGCTCTTTTTCGTGAACTTCGATAGGAATACCCTGACCATTGTTCCATATAGAAATTGTGCCAGCTTCCTTATCGATTGTCACCTTGAGCGTGTCCATCGTGGGATCACGCACCTTGTTGTCTGCTGCATTCACAAGAATCTCATCAAAGATCTTGTAAAAGCCCGGAACGTAACTTGTATCGCGGTATGCCATGCGCTCTTTGGCGGCATCGTAGACCCACATGGTCTCGGTGCGCCGCTCGACACTACCAATATACGTATCCGGACGCCTGAGAACATGCTCAAGCTGGCTCAACTTTTGGTACGTTTCCGACGCCGACTTGGGCGCGGATCGAGGCGCTGCCGTTGACTCCGCCATGGCGTGGACAGGTGCCAAGAAGAAGGGCCGTGGACGATGTCGTGTACAACGGAGGGTTGTCAACGATCGTTGGCCACACCATGCATGCAGCCTGCTGCAGAGTTGCCACGCTGCCACACGCATGTCATCATAAACAATGCGCGAACAGTCGCGTTCCCGGCGCGTACCCACCTACTATAACACGTGACATGATTCGTGGCGTCGCTGAATGGGGCTGCGTAGCGTTCCTCCACCACCCCATGACGGACGTCGCAGCAGCGAAGCGTGAAGAGCGGAAGCGCCGAATCCTTGAAAAGGGCAGCAGTCGACTTTCGCGCATCACCAATACCGGCAGAGGGAAGGACTATGAAGGTTTAGATACCTCATCTGTCACACCACCTCGCATGCCCACCTCAGACAGCAAAGAAGCGCCTGCGATCGTTTCGAATGCCACTGCTACCGCAACCCGCTCGAAGGATATAACTGAGTCATCGCAGGTGCAAGGGGAAACAGAAAATGACCAGTTTACTTCTATGTTAGCTGCCGTACAAGCGCGGATGGGCAATGAAGCGCCAGGTGGCACTATGCCTAAAGATCCTCTCGCACTGATGCAGCAGGTGATGGGACGGGGCCTACAAACAGACGCTGTGGCTGGTGCAGCTCATGCAGCTGGTGCATCGCGCGTATCTCCCGCTCAGACTACTGAGGTTGCGCACATGCATCGATCTGTCCAACGCATTCGACTCGTTCAGGCGACCCTGGTATTCGTATTCGCGTTTTATATTGTGTTCTCGTCCATCTTTTCTCATTCACACAATACGGGACTCACTGGTCGCAGCATTCCGACAGATTCCATGGACAAGTTCTCGCGTGACTCGTTCATGAGGCAGTGGGCCTCGCTGGCTTGGGAATATACCCCGATCACTGCTTGGCTCAGTAAGGACGATCCCTCCGTCTTTCCGTGGGGCGCATTGCGTACACCACTGGATTGGCTACGCCCATACCTTGGAATGGCAGGTGAGAGTCCGTGGTTCGATGCGGAACTGCCTGCTTGGCCGATCTTTTGGGTCTTTGTATCCATGGAATTGGGTTTACAGGGCGTACGCATCGCTATGCTGCAGCGTGCGCCCGTTTCGCTTCCTGGCACGCTCGACTCGGTTGTATCGATGTATGCGCCAGGCGTGCGGTCGTTACTTACGCCTCTGTTGACAATGGGATCGCTCGCAAGCTCCCTGGTAGACGACCTTTGTATCCTACTTTTTGCCATCGGTCTCGGTGTCCTGTTTTGTCACGTATGGACTCGTTCTTGATAGCTACAAACTCCAAACTTTGACACAACTATCGCGACCGCCCGTAACGGCATAGCGATCCATGTATCGTAGCCGTTCAGCAGGTGCAGTGTGTCCGTTGATCGCGAGTGCGCTATGCTTTTCGCTCGTCCGGTTGTACACATCGACGCCGCGAGCTCCAGCTGCGGCAACAATTTTGCGCGAGTCGAATTGAAGCGCCGTCACAGGGTAATCGTAATGCAGCGTTTCCCACACATGGCCGGTTCTCAAATCCCATATTCGGATGGTTTTGTCCAGAGAGCCTGTCAAGATATGCGTGTCGTCAAATTGCAAGCAAGTGACAGGCGCCGTGTGGCCCAACAATGTGCGATGAGCTTGACCGGTGCGCAGATCCCAAAGTCGGACTCCGCCGTCGCCCGAGCCACTGGCAAGTGCATAGCCCCAGAATTGAATGCCGCCCACAAAGTCGGTATACATTTCCCAAGTGCCATCTTCGTACGGTGGCTGTGGGTATGAAAACGGCCCGGTATATTGGTTTGCACCATGCAAAGGATCCAGTGCAGTGGTTGACGATGGCACGCGTAAGTCAACGCTGGTGCTCGGATTCGACATCGCCCACAAAATGTCCATGGTCTGCACACACTGACTCGTCTCGAGATCCCACTGCCGCAGCGTCTTGTCCGCTGCGCCCGATACAAGGCTTTTCTGGTCAAAGTAGAGAGCCGTTATACCGCGACTGTGCCCCTCGAGAGCGCGCACGCACGGATCCGGCGACTCGTCCGGTGGCTCCTGCCCCTGCATACGTGCCTGACACGCCGCTTCAAACGCATCCACGCGCGTCAAGTCCCAAACTCGTAGCGTGCTGTCAAGCGAGCCAGTCACACATAGTTCGTCTTCCACTTGCAGACATTTGACCGTATCGGTGTGTCCACGAAGCCGACCGACGTCTTCGCCGGTCGATAAATCCCATACACGGACAGCATCGTCCAAGGCGGCGGAAATAAGCGTGCCGTATGGCTCACTGAAGTCGAGGGCCGTGACAGGACCCGCCTCCAGTGGCATGCTCATGAATGCGGTCCCAGAAGGCAGTTCATCGTGCTCACTCGGCAAAAATACAGGTCTTTTGCGCCAGCGACTGCCTCCCGCGCAAGGCACGACCGTACTGGCATCCAGTCCCCGGCCGCCAGGCATAGCTTTGCGGTGACGCTGCAACTCCAGCAGCTCAGACACGCCTTGCCGCTCATCGTCCAGTTCAAGCTCTTCCTCGCGTACATTCAAGAGTTTTTGCTGAAGGGAGGCCTTGGTCGCTTCGAGTGCGGCAATTTTTGCATCTATATTGACAATCTCAGCATGATACAAGGCCCGGCGGATCTCCAAGTTGCGGCGCTCAGACAGCATTTCGTTATCTTGTGCTTCAAGCTCGTGAAGCGAGAGCAAGTTTTGTGGCTGCTTGCGACGGCGCGTTGCTTCGGATGCCTGGATCTGACGACGCCTCGCCTTGCCAGAAGACACATGTGGCACGGTGGCTTCATAGCCTCGGAACAGCGACACAGGCACGCCGTCCACATCCGACGCATTTTCATCAAGAATGGATGTATCCAACGACGCATCCAAATCTATATCGGCGTTGGCCAGGATGCGCTGGCTCTCCTCAAGTACGCCAACGTCCATCGACGTGATGGGCGTTCGCTCGCGCTTGCGGCCCTTGCTCTCACTTGACTTGCCAATGCCTGAGAACTGCCATATCGAGTGCGTAATGCGCGCGAGTGATCTTGCGGGGTTTTCCATGGAAAAGCGAGGTGCCAGCAGCAGGATACTGCGCTGCAGCGGGAATGGATCACGCGCTGTCGTCATGGAATTCGTCTGCAAGCTGACACGTGCGATGGCATTCATCATCGCTGGTGTCATAAGCTGCGGCGCCATGTCACTGAGGAGCCGACCCGGCTCAGGGTCGAAGGACGCGCCGCCCGCCGACTCGGGTGCCTGTGTCTTGGCCATGCGACGCGTCACACGCCAAGATGGAGGCCGCTGGGGAGGAATCCTCCACACTCGGCGGCGCCGCTTCTTCCTCGTCTCACGTGATGAATCCCACACCGCCTTCCCTCATGCCTCCATCACGGCGCGCAGCGTCGCTGCAGAGTGTGATCGCAGCACTGGAGACGGGTGCTGGTGCGCGAAAGCTGCCGAAGGCCATCGAGAGTCTGCAGCTGCGTGTGCCGCGCAAGTTTGAAAACAAGCGTGACTGGTACGTGGGCTCTACTTACGCCAGGTCGTTTCTGCGTAAGGAACTTCCTCGCCTCGTGTATCACAACCCCGACTTGCAGGTGAATGTCGAGCACCCAGACAATGCGCCACCGAGCATGATCGTCCACTTCACCAACATGCCTGAGCGCACGATTATCTTTGGAGACAAGTCGTCGGCTGACATCACTAGTGAGCTCTTGGCCATGGCCCAACACACATAGTCTGCTACATATCCGCTATCGCACCACGACCACCACCCAACTCTTCTTTGCGTACACGCGCCTGTTCATCCACACGCCACTTGGTCTGGCGCGCAATATCCAGGTCCGCGCGTTCGAGAAGCCGAGTCATGGCATCCACGACGGTGGGTGTGTGGGTAGTGTCAGCTGCCTCGGCAGGTGACGTGGCGCCTGTGGTGAGCGCACGCACCAAACACTCACGCTCGAGTGTCGGAGCCATGCGCCGGTTCGTCGCGAGCATCTGTCGGGCCGCAGCTCGCTTCGCACTGGGAGATACGCGCACAGAGGAAGAAGAGGCTTGACTGCTGCCGGCTTCCGACCAAATACGCACGAGACCTTGCACTTCAAGACGCTCAAGCACATCTAGCAGCTCAGAGCCACCGAGCGGTGTAACAAATGCCGCGTCGTACTCGAGCATGCGGGTATATTCTGCCTCCAAGTCCGAAAGACTCACGCCTCCATCACCACGAGTCGTGCCACTCCTTCGAACGAGACCTGCCTCGGCATGCTGCTGCAAAATGATCCAGGCAAGCAACAAAAGCTTGGCGTGCACGCCGAGCGCACGAACGCGTGAGACCTGAGCATGACCCGCCATCTGAGAAAAGACACGCAAGATGTGCGTAGGCGTCACACTTCCACGTTGGTCCGCCTCGGCCAGGTCGAGTGCCTGTCTACATGTGTCCAGCGCACGGCGAATGTCACCGGTAGAGGCGGTGAGTTTGCGGGCGAGGAGCTGGAGCGCCGCGTGTGTAAAGGCACTCGGGACATCATGCAGGCGTGCAGCGAGTAGCGCCTGGACTTCGTCAGCTGGCATAGGGGAAAAGTGTAGGACACTTGGCGAAACGCCTTGACTTCGGAGTACGGGTAAAAACTGCTCAGTGAGATCGAGCGAGTTGGCGATACCGATCAAAGCGAGGCGCACAGCGCCTTGGGTGTGAGCATACAGCAGCTTGGGGAGACAGAACATGCGGTACAGCATGTCGCGGTGTGTGTGTAGCCACAAGTCCATTTCATCTAGGACCACAACGAGCGAGTGGCGACGCGATGTACTGAGGCACTCCAGGGCCGATACGTCCGGCACGTTGAGAGCTGCTGCGACGCGGTGCGCGGCCTCTTGCGGGTGCGAGAGACCGACGCAGTTCATGTACATATGCTCATCCGCCCGTTCACGCATCACGTCACGCACAAGTGCCGTTTTGCCTGTGCCAGGCATACCAGAAATGTGTAGACATCCCGACGAGTTGCCCTGCAAGCTCGTGTCAAGAAACTCGTGCAGCTTGGAGCGCTCAGCACAGCGGCCTACAAGCACTTCCTTGCGTAAGAGTGCGCGTGCCTGCGCGTACACAGAGGGAGTCGGAGTCGGCGGTGGCGTGTCAAGAGTCTTGCTGCGCTTGGTCGGTGTGGTATACTGCGCAGACGCATCGCGCCGCTTTTTTGGCGTCGAGGGAGGTGTGACAGGCCTAGCTGCCATGCGCCTGCGTGTGCGCATGGCAATGGCATCATGTGTTCGCACCGCATGCTCCTCTGCCAGTATGGCGGCAGGTACCTGCCGGATCGGTGCAATGTTTTCCTTGTTTTCATCGCGACGAGTCTCCAGCGAGCCGAGCGATGGCGATGGCGGCTCGTCTTCCATCGCAGCACATACAGCGGTCTTTGCGCCCGCCAAACTATGCGCAGAGAGGCCCGACACGGTCGCCATGGGTATAGGAGGGAGGAAACAAAATTCTCAACGCAGGGCTATTTAGCCACGCGCCTACGTACGATCCCATGCAGGAGCGTGGAGAATATGCACATACCTCGTCACGGACAGGCTCGTTATCACGTGACTATGCGGCATCCATGCGCGCCGCGCGCCCTGAGGCATTACGTATATCCTCCACGATAGCGCGGTTGGAAACGAGAGCCGCGGCCCCGCGGCCCAGCACGGTGCGGCCGTTTGGACGGCTTGGGCTGCGGGGGCGTGTCGTCTTCCAAGTCTGATAGGGCCGCATCTTGGCCACGTAGCTTCTTGTGCCGGGCAAGCCAGTATTGCTCATCCATATCTTGCATGTCATCCAACAGCGATGGTCGACCCGGCAGGCTGTGCCGAGTGCGCGTGGGCGGAGGCGGCGCAGACGGCCGCCGCGAGCGCATGGTATCGTGATGCTGCATACGAAAGGGGCCCGTATGAGCCATTAGCTCGCTAAATGGCGACGGATCGCCGGTCGGTCGTGTCGGATTCGTGCGACGTAAGAAACAATCATCACCCCAATGGTGACCCACGGCTGCGCAATTATAGCACACGCGCCGCGCTGGATCCCAGTCACGAGGAGCCGAGGGATGTGGTTGCTCATCCTCAGTATCATCACTGGGACCTGCATCATGGTCCGGCAGAACCAGGTTTGCGGCCCATCCCTGCCGGGCCTTGTTTTGCCTCTTCTCGCGCTTCTGCGCGTCAGACATCCTCCGCTGCTCGTGTCGATACTTTTTGGCGCGGACCTTGTCGTATTCGTCCGGTGCGTAGTAGGTATATTGCCTCCAGAGGGTATGGCAGGTGGTTTCTGGGTGCGAAGTGCTTCCACAACGCTCACACACTCGACGCCTGGAGCCAGTTCTTGGCGCGGGGCAGTCCCTACTAAGGTGCCCTACACCACCACACCGAAAGCAGCTCGTACTCAAGGGGCAGTCGCGCGTCGTGTGCTCGTTGACTGCGCCACAGGCCAAACATTGCTTGTAAGGGCACTTTTTTTTATCGTGACCCGCCTCGCCACACACGGGACAGATTCCCTTGCGCTTACGCTCGTCATTCGCCTCCGCATCATAGTACCGCGAGGTATCCGCGTCCAGCTGCTCGTATTCGCCGTCTTGTGCCGGCACCGGCTCGATGGATGGGGTATCGCGTGTGACAATTTCCACGTGGTCAGGAAGATCTAGGCCCGTCGCTGTTGATGTGGACGAGCCTGCTGTCTTCGATGTCATACCTATACTCTCTGGCACATTTTCACTCTGCGTATCCACCACGAATGATGGCTCGGACTTGCGCTTACTCTTGGAGCGCCCCATGCTCGTGAGACTGAAAAAATACGAGCTCCACGTGACGGAACATGGTGGGAGCGCGCGGATTTTCGCCCCTGGTCTGTGCACACCACGTGATGCGGACATCTCGGACCCATCCGCCGTGCGGAGCTTATCGGGATCCCACATCTTGCCACCATGAAACTGGGTCAATACATTGTCAAGCGTCTCGAAGAGCTACATGTCACGCACGTATTCGGCCTGCCAGGCGATTATAACATGCAGCTGCTCGACCATATTGAGGATAGCCACAAGCTTCAGTGGGTCGGTTGCGCGAATGAGCTGAATGCTTCGTACGCCGCTGATGGCTATGCAAGAGCCGCGAATCGTCCCGCCGTGCTTGTCACGACATTTGGTGTGGGAGAGCTCTCAGCACTGAACGGTGTGGCTGGATCCTACACTGAAATGCTGCCTGTGCTGCACATTGTCGGCATGCCTCCCTCGGCCGCACAGGCCAACCATCTGTGGATGCACCACACACTTGGTGGTAACTTGTACAGTGCGTACTACAACATGTCGCAGCATATATCGTGTGATGCTGCTTTGATCGGATGGTCTCAGCGTGATCTCGACAATGCCCCCTACCATGTAGATCGGGTGATCCTGACAATGCTCCGGGAAAAGCACCCAGCCTACATTGGCATTCCCGTGGATATTATCGATATGGAAGTCTCTGGTGACATGCTGGATACACCGCTTGTGGTACCGCGTCCCGTTGTACCAGCTGAAAAGTGCGAGTATGTTGTTAACGAGGTCGCGCGCGATGTCGAGGCGGCCAAGCGTCCATTGTTCCTCGTGGACGGATGCGTGCAGCGACACAATGTTGTCAAGCTTGTGTATGACTTTTTGAAGAAAATTGGCGTGCCCGTGGTCGTCGCACCGATGGGCAAGAGTCTATTCCCTGAGGATGACGAACAATTCCTGGGTGAATATGTCGGCCGGGGCTCGGCACCGAGTCTCGAGGCCATCATGGAGGAGGTCGACTTGTTCGTAATGCTGGGAGGTTTCAAGTCGGATATGAACACGGGCAAGTTTTCTTACCGCACACCGACATGCCACTCGATCGAAATTCACAGTCACTCAGTCCAGATTGGCTACGCCGAGATTAGTGGCATCGGTTTCGAAGAGGTGCTTCCTGCTCTGGGCGAGCGTCTTGCCGTGCATCACGATACATACTTGCGTCTTACCAAGGAGCTACGCGCTCGGCTTCCCGATAAGCAAACCTTCCCTGACGAGTCGTTCATTTCCCAGGACTACCTTTGGCACAGGGTCGGCCAATTTTTGCGTCCGAAAGACCACGTCGTGTGTGATATGGGCACCTCGTGCTTTGGCGCCACCCGCACGCGCGTTCCTACTGGTGCGCACTACTACCAGCAGCTCTTGTACGGCTCGATTGGCTGGAGCGTAGGCGCCGTGCTCGGTGTGCTATATGGCGCGCAAGTAACAGACAAGGGCCGCGTCATTCTCTTTGTTGGTGACGGCAGTCTGATGCTGACGATGCAAGAGATTGCCACGATTATGCGTTACGGTCTGAAGCCCATCATCTTTGTCTTGAACAATGATGGATACGAAATTGAGCGCAAGATCCATGGTCCTGACCGCTCGTACAACAACATCCCGCGCCTTGACTACAGCCTCTTGCTCGATTTCATGTCGTGTACACGCGACGTGCGTGCTGATATCCGGTCTCACGAGTCCAGCCATGTACGGCAGGAGGCGTCACGCAGCCACCATGCCGAAGTGAATGTCCCAGAAAAGCACTACCACAGTGTGCGCACGCGTGAAGAGCTCGAGAAGCTGTTTGAGGACGAAAAGGTCCAGAATGCGGATGGCATTCATCTCGTGGAGCTGTTCTTGCGCCGCGGCGATGCACCTGATCTCCTCAACAAGTTTGTAAACAACATTTAGTGCAAGACGACACCATCCTCACTATGGGTGATGGACGTTGAATGACACCTCTTCCTTAGCATGAACAAAGCGTTGGATCATGAGCGTACAAGGCAGCGAGGTCCGTCTTGGCATCTCGCGCTACGGTCAATTGTCAAGCAAGACTTGATCAGCGTCCGAGGTACGTCATGCACAGCGACATGGGTCGCTTACGACATAGGCTCCGCTCCCAAGAAAGCCCCTGTCTTCCCTCGTTTATAGGCACGTGAGCCATCAGCGTGGGGGTCGAGCCAGGCTCCTTCACCGGCGTGAGAGCTGTTCTAGCAGCATCAGTGACGTATCTGTGCAAGCATACCGTTTTTAGACCCCAAGGCCTGATCTGCACGACAGCCTCGCACATGCGCTGGTCGTCAACATGAAGGCGGTATGAAGGCCATCCAACGTGGAGCCTGACGTCATCCTACCTTTGCCTCCACTTGACCATGCCGCTGCCCAGGGAGCTGTGTACCTACATACTCCTGCGAGCATGCGAGGAGCCTGCCACGAGAGCATGCACTTTGCGTGATGTCGTAGATGCATGTCACATGCCGAGTCATAAACCGTTCCACGCCGCCTGTGTCAAATGCGATGCGGACATGGTGCTCACTGTGATGCAGCTGAACCGTGCGTACTATGTCATCGGAGCTGAGATTCTGTATCGATCCGTGATCTTGCACAAACCGTCACAGCTCTCAGCATTCCTGCACGCACTTGTGCATCGACCTGCCCTGGGCCGTTTGGTGCGCCACCTGTACATTGGCTGCACGGCCTACGTGGCCGAGTGCCCTGTCGCCTATTTGAGCACCGGCTACTCTTCCGTGGAGCAGGCCTTTGGCATCGAAAAGCATCGGTCGTCAGATCATCCATGCACGCCACATGGATCTGTTCTTCCGCCAGCTCTGGAGCATGAGATCACTGAGATCGGTGCGCTGTACGCAGGACCCCACCGTGAGCATGGCGTATGTATCCGTGAGCCTGGCTTCGACTTTCATGGTCGATTCATCTCCAGATCCGAATGGGCCAAGCGATTATGCGAAGTACACTCCCTCCTTTTGTGGCTGCGCTACCTTGGTCACGAAGAGCGCATGTATGAAGTCCAGCGATGGCAGGCACATCCCTTTCCTGTTGAGGAGCATTGGCGCACGCTCTCGAAAGAGCATGCTCATGCCCGCCGGCAAATTGATGCATATCTCGAAGAAGAAGAAGATCAGCCCGGGCAAGACCCCTTCGAACCGCGCGCTTTGCATCTGCGTCCACCGGGCACTCGCTCTGATCCGCTGGACTGGGACGATGCAACACAGTTTGTGGATGCCCTGCCAAGTTCTGAGGACGCCGTGCCTACCGTTATAACCTGGCATATTCTGCGCACCTTTCACAACTCTTCCTTGCCCCGGTGGCTGTGTGTCTTGCTGGCCAAGGCACTAGCTCACGGCCGCTCTGCGGCACTCGAGTCCATGATGGATCGCGTTCCCATACCTGCTCCCACTCACCCTGTGGTGACATACCAGCCTGCTGCTCCATTCTTCTCGCATGACCGCTTCGATGACGTGTATATGTATGCCATATCAGGGGCTATGCACCTGATCGGTATCGGTGACCAATCTCTGCACATGCCTCACAGTGCCACAGAAGAAGCTGATATGCCCCACGACACCTCTACGGCTTTGCTGGCAAGCTGGGAACGCCGGCCATTTGGAATTGCTTTGCGTGATTTGCGTGTGCCTGCAGCTGGCCACGCCGCTGAGCATACGCCGATGTCTATACCCACTCTTGGCACACTGATTCAGCAAGTGCATGCACTCCTTGGCTTCGTCCCCCATCTCGAATCCCTCGGCCTGTCCGGTGTACTGGAGCGAGCCATCGCAGGGTCCCGTCAGTGCGTCCAGCTCGCATGCATGCAAAGGCTGTACCTCGGTCCTCCGCCTATCTTTTGGGAGCACACACTGCTATGGGGCGATCCGCACCACAGAACGTTTGCCCATCTTCGATGCCTAGAAGTCTCTGGGTGTATGCTTTTGCCAATAGAAGCTGAGGCGCTGGGCGGAGGCAACGATGCTCTGCCCGTCCTTTGCGACGTGACATGGTCCCTCTACCGCGCTACTCTCGATTACGACGCAAGGTCTATCGTAAATACCATGGCCATCATCCTTGGCCTGAGCATACCTGGCGCGGTACCTGCGCCGCCTGTCCAGCAGCGACGAAAAGGCGTCCAGCGCCTTGTAGTGCGCATGCACAGGCAGGCTCACGATGCGGTAGTGACGGCTGCGCCCACGCACGTATTGCATGACGCACGCTTGGTCCTTGAAATTGCGCAGGCCCACGGCCCAATACACCCCGTCGTACAGGCATGGGCATCCGAGCATCATAGGCTGCCGGCCACATGATAGGATACAGTCACGGATGCGAACAACACAGTCCAGAACCATCCAGGCCGCACAGCATCGACAGCATCGACAAAGTGCCGATCATCAGGCCCGGTCTTGCCACGGTGATTTGGACCAGGCGCTATGGCCGTGCCTGCCAAAGCACCTTCCTTGGCATTGGCGGCCGTCCTAGTGATAGCATGGGACGACGCAGAATCGCTCGAGACTCCATCGCTTTGTGATGCCGTTACCACCGCACCACTCGCACTGCTCGACGCACTGGACGATGGCGGCTGCTGGCCATGCACACATACGAGGCAGTAGGCTAGCAGCACCAGCCAACGGTACTGCATGGCGGACACAAACAACCTCCACGTGTGAGAGCCCAACACCTGGTGCCTCGAGCGCGGTCTTCTTCGCATCGCCCTCCACACCTAGTCAGCTCCCGGATCGGCCCACGCCACCCGCCGCATGTCGCTGTCTGTAAACGACACACCCCTCTCACGCGACAGTGTGTCTACTGCCTCTGACTTAACTATAGCCGACGATGACCTGGAAATACTGCCCGCGGAAGACCTTGATAGCGATGTCGAATACCTGCCATTACAGTCGTTGCCATCAGGACGACGCTTGCGTCTTATTTTCGCACATCAATCGCGCTTCTTGTTTCTTCAAGGCATCTTTTTATTTGCATTCGTGATCGTGGGTATGTGCCTCCTTGTATTTTTGATACCGTGGTTCGCTTCCAGCCGACGCCAAGCACCGACACAGCACAAGAGCTCAAGTGAACGTCCCCTGTACACTTCCTAGCCCTCAGACGCCTTACTGCGCGTCCAGCCCGACCGTCTGGGCGATACTTCGCCCCATCGACTTGATACCCCATCTTTTATGTAGGGACCTACCAGGCTCCACACATGTTATGTATTCCCCTGCCACACGCGCAGCATAAAACGTGTTGTGTCCTCCTCCTATCATGAGCCGCGTGGCGTCACATTCGTCATCAGTGCTGTTCGATGATCATTCATCGATCTTTGCATTTGATGAGCCGGGTGGCGGCATGAATCTGGAGCTGGACGATCACGATGCACCTATGGATGCATGGAACCTCCAGGATGATCGATCGCTGGAAAGCGACGAGTCGCGCAGCGAGGACTTTGATATGTACAGAGACTTTTACAATATGGACCAAGTACCAAAACAGCTAGAAGCAGAAGTCGCACCAAGCAGCGTCGGTGGTGTACCTCCCATGACAGCTCGCCCCAAGTCGCACCCCCTCGTTCATATACCCACCCAGCACGATCCCTCCGCGTACTCGCACGACATGCATCACCTGCATGACTCGTTCTTGGCAGGTGATGCATTGAAAGGGCAGAGCTTTATGTTCGGCCCCAATGACTCGTTTATGGAACTCGCGCCCCTCGGGCCCGAATATACTGCTGAAGAGCATGAACGCATGACCCGCGCCTACAGACGCGGAGAGCGACTTCGAAAGCAGAAGCGACTTTGTGGTGCCTGGCTGCGTGGTGAACGTCGCTGCTTTGGATGGCTTGGTCGTGGCTCTGTACTTATTTTCCTCTTTATTTTCATGGCATTGTTAGCTGTGCTGCTCTACTTTGTCATTCCGCGCGCGCCTGGTACGTGTTCGGCTACTAACTGTGCAGACATCGATCTGGTCACGCACGAAGCTCTTACTGCAGCCACGAAGAAATCAGATATAGAGCTGACCCCTATACCCAAGGGCTTCAAAATGAACGGAACGTTGCATTTCCGCGTCGATTATACGAACGGCTGGATCCCCGTTCATCTGCTCTCTCTCACAACGCAAGTCAAACTAGCAAAGACTAACAAGGTTATCGGACATGGGACTGTGCCCTCGCAATGGATCCCGGGGCACAAGACGTCTGACCTCAAGGTCCCGATATCTTTCTCGCACAAAAGCGTGAATCAAACGGGCGATGATACACAGCTTACTATACAGGACGCTTGCGCGCATTTATACCAGGGTGTACGACGGCCCAGCATGGACTTTCGCATACATGTCAAAATGGACCTAGGTGGTATTGTCAGTCCGCACGAAAAAGACCTGACACTGAACAATGTCGACTGTCCCTGGGAGTTCCCAAATTAACACGTGCAGGTGCCTAGTCAAGATGATCGACGCCAAATGCCTCCACATGTGAGGCTTGCATGAGAGATTCGTGTTACAGCGCCGAAAAAAAAAAAGAATCGGGCAAAATGTCGCGCGCTTTTGGAAGGTGGGGCAGACAAATTGGCCCGTCGCGTCTCGACACGATGGAAGCCTCACAGCACCCTGCGAGCTCTTCGCAGCAGAACAGTGCGTATCATCGGTATGTCGATACCATCGAATCTTCCGAGCGCGAGACCATCAAAATCCGCATTATGACCTGGAATATGCATGGAAACGTCCCGATGGGTGATCTTGAGGTGTTGTTCGGTCGTGTCGATCCGTGCATGGCGCCAGCGCAGGCTCCCCAAAATCCCCACCGCATTCCACAACTTCCCATGTCTGACACGCATCCATACCATATTGTCGTGGTGTCATGCCAAGAATGTCCGTGGGGCGAGGGCGGTCAGCTCATGCACAAAATTCATACGGCGGGCGAAATTGGCCATGCTTACCGCTATACTCGTGCGGGGCGCGATATGACACCTGCAGACATACAAGCCGCGATGTCTGATCACTCATGGAAGGATACATCCGCGCCAAATTCGCGCGCCGATATGTCCACAGACTCGCGGCCGTCGCTGTCCTTGACGATCCCAAGTGCTGATGACAGTATCCTTTCGAATGCTGCTGAACATGAGATCATTACCAATCATGAAGGATGCGAAATGATTGTCACCTCGCGCGCATGGTCTAAGGTATGCCACGATTGGCTGTGTCGTGGCCTACGACGCACATGCGCCGAATTATTAGCAGGCTCTGATCCCGACTCTGGCGTTAGCGCACATTCTAGTCCCTCGACTACATCTAGTGCCAGGATACCTAGTATATCGTCTGTTTCCTCGCTTTCGCCGCAGTGCATGCGTCATCCACCTGAGCAGCTGGGTGTGTACAACCTGCTGATCAAAGAGCGACTGATGGGATGCTACACAGCCGTCTACGTGTGGCGTGGGTGTGCTGACTTTGTACGTGGCGCCAGTGCCCATGCGGTCTCAAGCGGCTTGCTGGCTGGGCGTATGGGAAATAAGGGCGGTGTGGGCATTAGTGTCATGTTGGGTACGACACGCCTACTGTTCATCAATGCGCATTTAGCAGCGCATGCCAATCGGATCGATGCACGGATTGCTAATATTGAGAAAATCAAGGCGGAGCTGAATGTTAATACGTTTCTCCCGCCTGATCATCCGCAGTTGGACAAGCGCGACATTACGAAAAACTTTGATCACTGTTTCTGGTGTGGTGACCTCAATTTCCGTGTCGACATTTCTCGCAAGCATGCTGATTCGCTATTGCAGCAGCAGTCGTATGATGACGCTTTAGAGTTCGACCAGCTTCGTAAAGTGTTGCGAGACGGTCATGCCTTCGATGGCTTCCGTGAGGCTCCTATTGACTTTCCGCCGACGTACAAGTACGACTTGCAAAGGGCAGAGAAGCAGCGTCTGCGCCACCACCCTAGTATGCTTCTTCGCAAAGGTACTGCGTCTGTCCAGGCGAGCGAACTTCCAAAGAAGGCAAGCTCTTCCTCCCTTTCGTCGGCTGTCGAAAAGCGCCGCCCGATGTGGCGTCGCTTTTTGCTTAGATTCCGTCATTCAGAACAAGCCATCGAGGAAGAGGCCATGCAGCGCCAAGACAACAATCTTGCGACACTGACACGTAAAAGCTCATCCTCTACGCTTTCGGGCGTGTCGACGAGCTCATCAGCCATGGAGCAGCAGGAAGATGACCGGCAGTCAAGGGGCGGTGCTAGTTCTGTCGCGGCGCACAACTCGCTGTCAAGTAAGCTGCAAGCAGCGGTACACCTGCATCGATCCGACTCGGCTTCTTCGAGCGTGGCGTACGACTCGAGTACGAAGCAGCGCGTGCCCTCTTGGTGTGACCGAGTTCTATGGCGCAGTAATGACTTTTCGCACACAGACAATGCCTCCATGTCGACTGATACGTCGCATAAGAAGATAACTCGGTTTTTACCGTGGAAACACATGCACAAGTCGTCGAAGGATTCAGACGCAGAAGCGTCAGCGACGCACACCTTCCTGCTTCAGGCACCTCTCGACTGGATTCACTCCATGGTTGAATCGAAAAATGCATCGCTTCTGGAGCCCTTTCTCGATGAAGATATGCTCGTTCCGTCGAAGGGACAAGTCAAGGTCATTGACTACAGTACGATCGATGACGAAGGCGTCCAAGCCTTGGGCGCCCGCTCGGACCACCGCCCTGTGCTATTTAGTGCGGCCATAGGCATCTAGTATCCACGTGACCTACAAGACAGGGAGGGCCCACGACAGCGACGTGCTGCGCCTGGACTATGAGCGAGCCGGGCCTGACGTCGGAGGATTTGTCGGTCTATGTAGACAAGCATCCATTCAAGTCAGAGGCGTATCTCCAAAAAATGGGTGCGAATGGCGCGCCTGTGCCATCGCGGCGGAACAAGCCTCTGAAGCAGATCTTGAATCAGGAACGCGAAGCATACTACCAAAAGCGTGGGATGGTAGATCCGACTAAGAAGCGCGGTGACAGCACGCCGAAGCGACGAAAGACCGAACAAGAAGCAGACAGCGAGGTGCCGGCACCTCGGGAAGAAGGGCCGCTGCGTGACGTGCCCACGTGTATGTTCGACCACTACTCACGACAGACACGAGTGTGCAGGCTCCTCCGAGTCTGTTGCCCCCTAAGCGGTACTGTGATCTTACGGGCTTGATGGTGCGTACGCAGTCACTCACTCGCAGGCGCCCTATACCGACCCCAAGACGCGTCTGCGGTACCACAGTGCCGAGGTCTATCAGATCATCAAGGGCTTTGCACCCGGCGCAGATAATGCATACCTTGCTTTGCGTGGCGACGCGTCGCAGCTTTTGTAGCTATTTAGATCATGCGTTCCTTATCCACCTTTTGGAAGTGAGACACCAGCCCGACAGCCGCCGGGTCGTGGGCCACGGAGGCTTGCTCGCGCTTTTCTTGTAATAGCTGCTGTAGTTCTTCTTTCGTGTGTGGTTGTTTCTGTGTGAGTGCCTGTGGCCACGTACAAAATCTGTCTCGGGTGGCATGAAGCGTCCGCGGGACTGGGTGTCAGGTCGCAGCACGTACTGGCAGCACATATTTTTCGTACCAATTTGGGTCGCCAAAGTACAGCATGAACCCCAGGGGGAACATCAGGTACCTTGATTCGTTAGTGTGGTGACGTACATGCCGAAGCGGAACACCTCCAACGCAGGCCCCGCCATCTTCCCAACACAGGCGTGGCGGCGAGTCGTGACAAGGCACCGTGCACTGGGCCTGGTGCTTAGTCAGACGTCACGCATCAGCGACCCCTGCCACGCCAAGTGGGTCCGGCGTCCCTCTCGTGTGTGGCGCATGGCGAAAGGATCACGTAGCAAGACCTCTGCTACGCCTGCTACACGAAAAAAGCATGCGGCTGCGTCCGCTGCAAAGCGCGGTGAGGCAAGTGAGCCAAAGGCCCAGCCTGCTGCTCCCAAGCCGGGTAAGCCGAACGCGCCTGGCCAGCCGAAAAAGAAGCTCTCGAAAAAAGAGCGCAAGGCCCTTGCCAAGAAGAAGGCCTGGGTACCGCCGCCCAAGCCGCCCAAGCAGGCACCATACCCCCTTGATTCGATGGGCTTGGCGAGCCTGCTGCCGCCTGACCTGGTCGTGCTTCTGCGCAAGGCACTCAAGAAGGATATTATCACGCGCGTCCGAACCCTGGAATCCCTGCTTGCGTGGATCCAAGGCCGGTCTCAGGAGGCGCACGAGACGCTGAGTGTCGAAGAGAGGTGCGAGGCCATTGCGCTGATGCTTCCGTGCTGGGTGTATTTGTTCCCCCGCTTGGCACTCACGCCGTCGCAGCGGATCCGCCAGCTCACGCTGCAAGTGCACGACGCCATCTTGGCGTTTCCTATGCCGCACCCCGATGCGTCATGTGTGCGTGATGAGCTTTTGTCGTACACGCACATGGCGTCCATTCTTGGGTTCTGGGCCGTGCTCTCGCATGATACCAGTCGCACGGTCACACGACTGGGCATGCAGGTGTGGAAGTCGTATGTCGCGTGGCATGAGCCGAACGCGCAGCCGACGAAGCTGTCCTTGTACGAATACACGCATGTGCTGGTGGATCATCTGCGTCCGATCCTGCTGAGCCCTATGCCGGCCGCCGCGCTGGCTCAGATGACGCCGTCGCTCCAGATCACGCCTGCGTCGGCGGACGGCACGGAGCTGCAGGCGAAGAATCGTGACGATGCGCATGTGGACGAGAATGCCGAGGAGGTCAATGGCCGACTCGTGGCTGGCGCTCTGGCGGTGCTGCATGGGCTGCTCGAGACAGCCGCGGAAGAGCTGATGCCCGAGTTGGACGCGTTCTTTGAGTCCGCACAGCTTTGGTCCGCGCTGCTTTCTCGCGAAGCGCTGCGTGACGATGACGAGCAAGCGCATGGTGCGTCGTCGCCCGTCACGCGGCAACGTGCGTGGAGCCTCCTAGCGCTTCTTTGGCGTATCGACGCGGCGTGTGTCGATCGGCACAAGGACACGATCCTGCCCCTGGTCATGCAAGCGGCGTTGGCTGAGCGTGATGTCGCGGTGATGCAGGATATGCTGGCCGTGTGCCTGCCTCTGCTGCGTGCGTATCCAAGCGCGTGGATCGACGACGAGGACGAGAACTTGCTGCCGCAGTTCCAAACGTGGGTCCAGGTCATGGCGCCTTTGGTGCCGGCTGCGTGCTTCCCTGCGGTCATTGTGTTCCTGTCGACGATGCCGCCGGAACTTGTGCCGCACGCGTCGACGTCGCTGCCGATGATCATGGAGCCGCTGCTGAGTCTCGCGCAAGTCCTGGCTCAGGGTATGTCGCATCCGCGCGCATGGGATGCGTACATGCTCATGGTGTGTGAGTGCTTGCGGTTCATGGTGCGGCGCGTCGCGCCTGACACGGAGGAGACGCGCGCGTATGTGGCAGATGAGCTGCAGTGCATGTACTCGACGATGGTCCTGCCCTGCGACGCACTGCCTCTGCCTGAGCGCCTTCGCGTCAAGTCGGCGCGTGAGCTGGGCCGGTGCCTGGCTGCGCTGGGTGATAGCGTGCCGGAGGGGACGCTCGCGATGATACACGCATCGATCGCGTCCATCGATGTGGCGCGCGACGGTCCGGCGCTGACTGCGCTGCTCGTCGAGATGGCCAGCGCCGGTCGCGCCGATGATGCGCTGGCGCATGCGCTGCTGCAGCGCGTTCTCGGCGCATGGGAGCCGTCGTCGGTGGCGCTTCTCACGCAGCTGCTGGAGTCCGACCTGCGCACGCATCTGACGACCGGCGACTTGGCCGACAGTGCTCTGCTCGTGGCGACGCACCTGATCCCGAGCCACCTGGCGTCCGAGGCGCCAGACAGCGTCGTGTCGTTCTACACGGCGTACTTGCGTGTGTGCGCGGCGCCTGAAGCTGTGTGGGAGGCGCTTTTCGGCGCGACGCTCGAGGCGCCGCGTACCGTGCTGCCTGTCCTCGTGCGTGTGGCGCGAGACGCGGCGCCGTTCGCGTCGGCTGACCGGGTGCGTGCATGGCAGCACGACATGATACCCCGGCTCATGGCGGAGCCGCGTGCGTGGCTCGCGCTCCTCGATGCGCCGCCCGGCACGCTCTTGAACCAGGAGACGAAGGACACGTTGATTCGCACGCTGATCCACACGGCGCAGCATGTGGACGCGTCAGAGCAGCCGTCGTTCCTGCGCATCCTATGCACATGGATCGGCACGCGCCCTCACGAGCATGCCCTGCAGGTCTGTGCTGACGCCGAGGCCGTCGCGCACCTCGTGCCCCTCGTGTGGCGCACGGGCTACCTGCGTGATCAGCAGGCCTATGCGCGCACGCTGTGGACCTACCTCACCGACGCCTCCGAGGCGCTGTATCCGCAGGCCGTCGAGGTCCTGCAAACCGAGCTGCTGCATGGCACGACGCCGCCGCGTCGAATCGCGGCCGCTGCGCGCGCCTTGCCGCCGGCGTTGGCCTCTCAGGTGGGTCTTAGTGCCGAGCACCTCACGCACGCGATGCAGGACGTGGCGGGCGCCGCGACGAGTCCGCTCGTGGCCGTGCACGACCCCATCGTGCCGCTCGCGTCGACGGCGCCGCCTCTCGTTCCCGCACACATGGCTCGGCTCCTGCGCTATGCGGAGGCGTGCATCGATGTGCCGCACACGCTCAGCGTGGCGCAGACGCTGCCGCCGATAGCCCTCGCTGCCATGCTGCTCGAAGACGCCCTGGTGATCGGTGATAAGATGGAGCATGTCTTTACGTCGCCGCGTGACGCGCAGGCATGCCTCGTGCGCCTCGTGCATGCCGTGACGCGGCAGCTCTCGTCGCTCGCCGCGCATGTCTCGGCGGACTGGCACACGAGCGCCGCGGCCGCGATGCCCTCGTACGACGGCCGCGACGCGCTCACGGCGCTCCTGCACACGGTGTGGACGTACGCCGTGCGCACCGACGCTCTGTCGTACGCGCGTCTGTGGTCGCGCCTCCTGTCGGGTGTGCTGTCGCTGACGTCCGCATCGTCGTCCGAGGCCGACGTATGGGTCCGCGCCTGCCGCACCAAGTCGGCGCCGCTAGCGTGTGCCGTGCTGTGGGCGACGCGCACGCGCCCGACGGCCGCACATGCACGCTGGCGTAACGAGCTGGCGGCGGATCTCAGTGGCGTGCCGAGCGCACGCGCGAACACCGACGGCGTCCGGCTCCTGCACCTGCTGCAGTGCGCCGCGCCGCCGCAGGAGACAGGCGAGGCGCTCATTCCAACGCAGCGTGCCATCTTTGTGCTCCAGACGCTGCAGCGCTGGGTCACGAGCGACGATGACCTCGATGAGACGGTGTTTGCGCTCCTCGCGACGCTGTTCACGCACGTCGCCCCCGTCGTCCAGAGCGTCGCGGGCCGGCACCTCGATATGATGCTCGATGTCGTGGAGGAGAATATCCATGCCGTCGTACTCAGCGAGCCGGCCGGATGGCCGACGCTCCTGAGCACGCTGATGTTGCTCGACACGCTGTACGCCCTGCGTGGCCACGAGCATGTGCAGAACGCTCTGAGCGCGCACCGCAGCGCGCTCGTAGGAGCGCTGCACGACGCATTCGTGCACGTATGTGCGTTTGTGGCCGCATCGCGTCCGACGCCTCACGACGCGCTCGATGCGTGCACGGAGCGCCTCGCCCACCTCGTCGACGCGCACGTCCCTCCTGAGCGCTTCACGGGCCCCGACGACCACGATACACTCACGCGCCTCGTGTGCACGACCACAGCGTGCCGGGCGCTCCAAGTGGCCGCGCTGAGCATGCTGGCCAAGGCGACGCATGCGCGCGTCCGAGAGCAGGTGGTCGAGATGGCGGTGGGCCCGCTCCCAGACGCAGCCGTGCCGCAGCTCAGCGCGCCGCTCGTCGCCTCGCTGCGTGCGCACGCCGGCTACACGCCGGCCGTGTGGGCCGACCTCGACCGCCACGCCGTGTTCTCCTTCCTGCTCCAGTGGCTCGCGGTCTTGGACCACTTTGCCGAGGCATCGCTGCCGCTGCGCACGGTCTTTGCGAGTGAGCTGCAGACGCTGCTGCCGACGCAGTTGCTGCCGAGCGTATTTGTGCTGATCAGCGGCGTGCCTCGCGACGTCCCCGCGCTCGACGGACTGCGCTACGCGCTCGACGAGGTCGACGTCGCGCAGCTCACGCCGGCCTCTGTGCCGGCGCTGCAGGGCCTCGCAGCGCACGTCTACTACCGCACGCTCGTGCATGTGCCGACGCAGGTGCGTGACTGGTGGATGAGTCTGCGCGACCGGCAGCTGTCGATGCGCGTCGCGCACTTCACGTCCCGCTTCTGCACGCCCGTGCTGGCGGAGCGCGAGCTGCGGCATCTCCGCGACCCAGCGGCCCTGTCGCGTCTGCAGGACGAGTCGATGTCGGTCAGGATCCTGGCGTCGAACGAGGTCGTGGCCACCTACACGGTCGACGAGCACCCGATGGAGATCGGCGTGCGTCTGCCGTCGGACTACCCGCTGCACGGCGTCGAGATCCGCGACTTGAAGCGCGTCGGCGTGAGCGAGGCCCAGTGGCGCGCCTGGCTGCTGGCCGTGCAGCAGCTGCTCAGCGGCCGAAACGGCCTCATCCTCGATGCCCTCACGCTCTTCAAGAAGAACGCCGAGGCCAAGTTCCAGGGATACGAGGGCGCCGAGTGCGCGATTTGCTACTCGATTATCAGTCCTACCGACCAGTCGCTACCGACCAAGCCCTGCCGCACGTGCAAGCACAAGTTCCACGGCAGCTGTCTCTTCAAGTGGGTGAGCACGAGCGGCGCATCGACGTGCCCGCTATGCCGCTCGATTCTGTAGCCGCGCGAGCTCGTCGGGCGACAGGCCATCGAGGCGCTGAAGCAGGTAGTCGATCTCGACCTTTTTCGTCAGCGGGATAATGTATTGCTGGTACAGCCGGACCATGTCGTCCGACTGGATCTTGCGCTCCGCGGCCGCCTGGTGCGTGTGGTCCAGGTTTTGGCCGTACACCTCGGCTTTCTGGTGGACGCGCTCCAGCAGCTTTTGCTCCACGGCCGGCTTGGTAATGAGAGACGCCAGCGCGTCCGTGTCGCGCGTCTGGATAGCCGGGATAAACGCCGCAGGATCCGCCCGAAATTTGCTCTCCGACACAAACATGCCGAAATAGATGCGGTGCGCTATCGCACTCAGCGCCTCAATGTCACACACCACCGACGAGCCATATTGCCGATCGTTCAGCGGCCGGCCCTCGCGGATCGTGATCTGCGGCACAATGTCCTGCGTGTAAAACTGTACAATCTCGTGCGTCACATTGACGCGGTGGGGATGCAAAATCTCAGGATAGTCATTCGGCGCGAGCACCGGCTCAGGCAGCTGGTCCAGCGGCGTAAACGGATGCTCATCAGGCGCAAGCCACCGCCCAAGCTTCGCATGCCATGCCTCCGTAGCCCTGAGCGACCACGCTAGCCACGAGCCCGTCCAGTGCTCCTTCTCTCGCAGCTCGGGAAACGCTCCATCCTGGTACACACACGCATTGTACGCAAACTGCGCACGCTCAATCAGCCGAAACACAATCGACTCCTCCATACGCTGCAGCGACGCGCGGATATTATCCAGCGATAGGATCTCTTGCACACTCGCATGGTGGAAGTTGATCGAGTCCGCCATGGTAGCCAAAGCTACGCATCCTATGTGGAGCTACGCGTGAAAAAACCAGCGGCGCGCCGTTTGCGGGGTAGCCGTCGACTCGGCCCCACCGCCACGCAGCGGCTTGGCAATGCGTGCATGCGCCTCTGTCGACGAGTCCCATGCCTCGTCGACGTTCTGTGCATCGAGTCGCCACTCGAGCTCCTCTATAGTGTCCGCACGCGAGGCCAGGCGCTTTTCCGCCAGAGCCACGTCCCGTTTGAGCGTCGCATTTTGCTCAATAAGACGCTGCTGCACACCCATCAGCTGCTCGAGGCGTCGCTCAATGACCGCCATCTTGCGCTGCTGCGTGCCAAAGTCCATATTCTGGAGGAGCACACGGTACTCATCCTGCATCGCCTCCAGCTCCATCTCCAGGTCCACGACACGCTCACTCCGCTCCCGCAGACCCTCCATGAGCCGCTCTTTCAGTCGCTCATACTCGCGCAGTCGGAGCGTCACAAGCTCACGCGCCTTCTCCATCTGCCGAGATGCATCGACCAGGCGCTGCACGCACGCTGGATCAGGACCCCGCTCGTCACCACGCACGACAGCCGCACTCAGCAGTGTCATGGCACGCCGCTGCTCTTCGTGACTTGCTTTCAGGTCCTCCAGCGAGCGCAGCAGCCCAGCCGTCTCCTCCCCCCGTATCGCTAGCAGCTGCTCCAGATGCAGCGTTTCGGAGCTTGTGTTTTCTAGGTGCGTCGACGAGTGCTCCTCGAGCATGTGCCGCAGCTCGGCCAGTTGCACAGCCCCTTCTTCACCGACACGCAGTCCATTTTCGAGGGCGCCAATCTGGTTCGTAATCAGATCGAAACGCTGCTGCAGCGCCGCATTTCGACTTTCCAGCGCCTGCTTCTGCTGTTGCAGCACAGACATTTCCTGCGTCGCAATACGCGTCGACATGACCTGCTCTGACAAGGCCATATGTGTCCGGAGGAACTCTTCCTCCAGCCACTCCAGCTGGTCCATACGCAAGGGAAAGTCGGGCGCTTGGCGACATGCCAACACCAATGGCTTCATGCACGCCATGACCGGCTCTAGCGCCACCTGGCGCCCTTCCAGTGCCTGGAGCATCTCTTCCACACGCTGCTCGCGACTCGTACGCGGCGCAGGCGTTTCCACCACCCGCACCTCAGCAGGCGCTTCATGAGACGGCGCCGTGTCAGCCAGCTCTTTCAGCTCGCGGTTCTCCATCTGCACCTCCTCCAGCTTCCAGCGCGCTTGCATGAGTTCCGCCTCCAACGTGCGGTTCTGATCTATCAGCCGTTGCTCTTGTGCCACCGCCGCAGACGCCGACACATCTTTCGAAGAAGGCGCCTGCTCACCCAAGAAAGAGGTCCATGCATCCATAGGCACAGACTCACCTCGGCGCCACGCTTCGACCTCCGTCTCGAGCTGCTTGATATGCGATTGATACGTGTGGATCTGGGTATGTGCTTTTCGAACGAGCTCACGCAGCTCGTTGGGCGACAGCTCGGCATTGATGCGGGCATTGTTTTTGATCGACTTGGCACGCACACCGAATCGTAGCGTAGACAGCGTCTCATCCGCATTGTACGCCACGGGCGAGCAGTTCACAATCAGCGTCGTGCGTGAATTCCCGCCCAGCGACTCTTGCAGGATGCGTGTGAGTTTCGAGTCCCGATACGGCACATGCGCAGACTTGCCATCTGTCAGCGCATTGATGACCATGCCGAGAGCACTCAGACTCCGATTGATCTTCTTGGCCTCCTCGAGTGTTTGGCCACTCGCGCCCGTCTTGTCCACTTTTTCCGAGCCTGCCAAGTCAACGAGGTATAAGCAGCCAGACTTGGTGGCACCCGTCTCGGTATTACGCTGCTGGACGGTGAATGTGAAAATGGTGTGAGAGCGAGACGACTCAGCATTCATGCGTGTCGCCGAAACAACACGCACACCTGTGCCTCTTCGAATCACATCATATACTTCATCAGGGCTGCTCATGTAGTGCTCTGAGAGGCCCTTGACACGCACGCCCTTGCTCTTGTCCTCCTGGATCGGCAGATTGATACGATCAGGCGCCAGCAAGTCGCGGATTTTTTCCATGTAGATTTCCATGAACGATACCTTCACGGTGTACTCAATCGTTGGCGGACTGTGCAAAATACCCTGAAACACCTGGTCTGTGAGGCGAGGAATGATACCGCGCGTGTGGTCGTCTTGGATATCTGCACCCATCATGGTATATGTCTTGCCTGAGCCCGTTTGGCCGTACGCAAAAATCGTGCCATTGTAGCCCTGTAGCACATCATTCACTGTGCCCTTGATGCTGTGGTCAAATACGTGCGCCTGGCTCGTATCCATCGGAAATACATGATCAAAGGTGAACACGGCATCGGAGCCACGCGTCAGTCGCACCGACTGCGTGTCATGATGCTCAACAATCACCGCATCATCACCTGAGCGAAGACTCTCGCCCTGGACTTGCGCAGGCCGAAACCTTTCTGTTAGCTCGTAGCCAGACGTACCGCGCAACGACCTTGACGTGAGCTGCCATACAGCTCGCGGTGCAGCAAGAACAGCGCCCCACCAACACTGGACGAGCTCGTGTGTCGCTTATGTAACTCGTAGCCACACCGCTTCCCCTCCGTCTTTCATGTCGGCGGCCAACCGCACCTACGAAGAACGGGCCCAGCAGCATCCGAACGCATGTGCCAAAGGTCTGCTTGAGACGATTGTGCACAAGAACTCAAATTTGTGTGTGAGTGTAGACGTGACAACCAAGGAGGAATTTCTCGCTGTCGTCGAGGCTGTCGGACCGTACGTCGCCCTCATCAAGACGCATATCGACATCATCGAAGACTTTGATGACGATCTGGTCGAGCAGCTGACGCATCTGAGTGTGCGCTACAACTTTATGATCTTCGAAGACCGCAAGTTTGCCGACATCGGAAACACAGTGAGCTTGCAGTACGCGGCCGGCGTGCATCGCATTGTGCGCTGGTCGCACATGACCAATGCCCACTTGATCCCAGGCCCCGGCGTCATTTCTGGCTTGGCATCAGTGGGTGTGCCGTACCAACGTGGCTTGCTTCTTCTCGCTGAGATGAGCACAAAGGGCAGCCTTACCACGGGCACCTACACGACCGCAAATGTCCGCGCCGCCATGCAGGACGAGTCGCAGTTTGTATTCGGCTTCATCGCCATGCACCGCGTGCATGAGGACCCGGCGCACTTGGATCCTGATCTAACACATGAGCAGCGTGCGAAAGATCTGCTCATCCTGACGCCGGGTGTGGGTATGGACGTCCAAGGCGATGGCAAGGGACAACAGTACCGGACGCCTGAGCAAGTGATCCGTGACAGCGGATGCGACGTCATGATTGTGGGCCGGGGTATCTATGGGGCTTTACTCAACAAGGACCTGTCCCGCACAGAGGCTCTCGAGTCTGTCAAGGCCCAGGCACAGCGGTACCGTGAGGCCGGATGGAAGGCGTACTTGGAACGTTTGGCGCCAACTTCGCACAGTACGTAGGTGGTAGCTCTAACAGCAGGCTTCCCTCGTCGATCGTCTCGTCACTCTCGCGAAATACACACTTCAGTCAAAGCGGAATCACCCCCACCTGTCAAACAGGCGCTGGAGCCAGAACCGAGAGCATCGCCCACGAAGAAGATCAAAATGGAGCTCACAGCAGATGAAGCGCGCAAAATCAAAGTGCCACGGAGATGGAAGGAAGTATATGACCTGCTGGAAAAGCAGCGTGATGATATCGTCACGCCAGTGGACACTATGGGATGTGAGGAAAATGGCCTTGAAGAGCGGCGCGCCGACCGTGGACGGCTACGAGCCGACGGCAAAGAAGAGGACGACAAGGAAAAGGAGCAGCGACGACAATTCACCACTCTGGTGAGCTTGATGCTCAGCTCCCAGACCAAGGATCCTGTCACGGCCGATGCCGTGTACAAACTCCAGACCAGACTGCCTGACGGCCTGACGCTTGCGTCGCTCCGTGATGCTCCGCATGATCAGCTCATCGACTGCATCGGCAAAGTCAGTTTTTATCGGCGCAAAGCAGACTACTTGAAGAGCATGACACGCATTCTTCAGGAGAAGCACCACGGCGATGTGCCTCGCACCATTGACGAGCTGTGCGAAATACCTGGCGTCGGTCCGAAAATGGCTTTCTTGCAGATGCAGAGCATGGGTCTTAATGTGGGCATTGGTGTTGACACACATGTCCACCGCATATCAAACCGCCTGGGATGGTGCAAGACCAAGACACCTGAACAGACGCGCCTCGCCCTCCAAAGTTGGCTTCCACGCGAATACCATGGCGTCATTAACAAGCAAATGGTGGGGTTCGGACAGGTCATATGCCTACCTGTAAGCCCTCGTTGTGACTTGTGCTACATTGGTCGAGCCAAGCTCTGTCCCTCGTACAGAAAGGTGGATCCCAAAACATTGGGGAAGCGTGTGCCTGTCTACTATAAAAACGGCACAGTCGACCGAGGCGAGGGACCGGTGCCCATCCAAGACGATGCAGATGCGCACGTCACGCCTACGGAGGCAGTTGTGCGGTCTGCAGCGACCTCCCAGGCTCTGGAGTGGTAGTCCTGCTGTGTATAGAAATCGGCCCACTAGAGATGAATTAAGGCCTTTTTTTTCCTGCTCCCAGTCGTGCAGGGACCAGGGATTTTTTCTTCCTCATGCCCTCAGGCAAGAGCCGCCAGGCGTCTCGCCCCAACAAGGACGTGACGGAACCTGCCTCGGAGGCCTCAGACGTGCTCTCCAGCACATCTTTATCGCTAGCTGGGCATGAGCTCCCACCTCGTGAGGCCGTATCTGAAACTCTGGCTCAATTCACACAGCTGCGCCGCTTAGACGTGTCCAACATTCAGGCGTCCGATGCATGGCCCCATGGTTTAAAAGATCTACTCTGGCTCGCGAAGGCTGTGCGTCAAAGCCGTAAAGTGGGCAAGCGGACGGGTCAGGCCCCTCTGCATCGTCGACTGACGTGGCTGAATCTCTCCGGTAATGCGGCATTGGGCGACTCGGATGGCCCCATCGACGGCCTGGATCTTCTTCCTGAACTATGCGTCCTGAACGCATCGCATTGCACCCTACGAGCTTTTCCACCCGCTCTTGGTGCATTATCGAATCTCAAGGCGCTTGTGCTATCCCACAACGCCATCGCTGCATTACCAGCGACGTTCCCGCATATGCCCGAGCTCAATACGCTGGTGCTCTCTCATAATGACCTGAAAGCCTTGCCCAAGACAATGCCTGCCTCCGTACCGAACCTGAAGAAGCTGAGCTTAGGGCACAATGCGCTTTCCTGCGATGGCATTCCCGACTTTCAAGTGTGCTCGCATCTTCGTGAAGTGCGCCTCAATGGAAACACACAGCTCGGTGTCCTACCGCCCCACATAGCAGCCTGGGGCCGAGGCGTCGATGGTGGTGCGCCTGGTCTCGTGTTGCTGGACGTGAGTGATTGCGGTTTGCAAGACTGGGATGCTGTCGAGCCCTTACTAGAGCGGCCTACGAACGATATGGAGCGGCATGGGCTTGTGAATCTCTCCGCCAAGGGAAACCCGATCGCGGGTGATAGGAGCTATTCCTCACGTTTGTGTGAGGCATTGCCATCGCTGCGGATTCTGGACAATGTGCGACTTCACGCACCCAAAGCGACTCTCAAAGAGCCAGCTGAAACGATACCCTCGAAGCGCAAGGAAGTAGAGCCTGCATCTGAGCCTGCGCCCCTGCAGGATGATGGGCCGAAAAAGGCACGCAAGCGCAGTGGTCGCGGACCCAAAAAGACCAAGAAGACTCCCGATATCCCTGCAGCCGAGCCTGAGGCGCCACGACGCAAAAAGATCCGGCGCAAAAAGACTGCCAAGGCTGTGGAAATGGATATGGACACAGAGATCCCACCTGCGGCGCCAGTCCGCTCTGCCGCGCCAGAGGAGCCAGAGGACGCGCGTTCGGAGCCAGCACCGTCGGGCGTCGTGCAGGTGGTGCAAGTCAACGAGACGCGAACCAAGCCGGCTGCGTCTGCCGCTGCCTTGCTGGGCAAGCGGCAAGACGATACTGCGTTAGATGGCTGGTGAGTCAAGGAGGTACGACACCGAGAGTCGAAGCCAGCAATGCACGAATCCGATGGCGCAGTAGACGCTCGTGAGCAAGAGGGGCAGGAACTCCATGTGAGCAAAGGGTATCCGGGATGCTGTGGGGGCGAAGTGCATCAGCAGGGGCCATGCCACGTTGGTGCACACGGCCAGGACGCCGAGACCGTAGAGGTAGATCGTCTCGAGGGCATGCAATAAAATGCTCACGTTGGATGGCATCGGACGCAGGACGCGGCGCGACACGGAGCGATGCACGATGACGTACCAGAGGAGCGAGTAGATGAGTTTGATCGGCGTCTCTTGGTGTGTGTACAGCAGCGGGAAGAGACTCACGATCGACACCGCACTCAGGATCTGGAAGGTGCGCCAGTCGACGTAGCGGCGGTGCGCCACCAGGCCCAGGGGCAACGCGGCCAGCAGGATGGCTTTTTCATGTACGTGCCATCCTACGCCGAACGAGGCCATGCCGCACAGTGTCACGCACACGACCAGGCGAGTATACGACGGCTTTCGCCACAGCGGCACAACGTACACGAGGGCCAAGGAGAGGGCCAACGCAAAGCACGTCGAGGGCGGCACGTTCGGCAAAGCACCCATCACCGTATCGCCGACCAAGCCACGCGACGTGGAAGCCAGGGTCTGGTGCTGGAGTCGAAGCAGCACGCGGTCGGCGGCTGCGTACAGCGCCCACACATTGGGTGCCCAGTACGCGTGCATGAGGCCGCGGTGGAAAGGAAAGAGGCGCGTGTACATGGCATACAGGACATTTGTTTCGTACGAAACGTCGCGCATGGCATCGAGCACGAACGGCAGGATGCTCAGCAGGAAGGGCACGAGCGTCGCAGCGCCAAGCTTGATGGTGCGATCGATCGCCGCGCTCACCGCCGACGCGGACGTCGGCAGGCTCGGGAGCATGTACGCACGCAGCAGGTACACAAAGTACGCCGGCGCGACGTATATGTAAATGTGCTTGAGCTGGAGCAGCGAGGCAAACAGGGCGGCACAGAGAAGGGGGCGATGCGTCCGTGCGGCCCACAGCGATAGGAAGAGCACGCCGAATAGGAAACCGTTGTACTGGAAGTGAATGTGGTCGACCATGAGCAGACCTGGATGCAGCAGAATGCTGAGGAGCAATACGTTTTGCGTCTCGTCGCCCATCGTGCATCGCGACAGCAGATACAGGGCGTAGACCAGCACGCCCTCCGTGCACAGCACTGTGGCTCGCATGTACGCGACGCACGACCACGCATCGTAGTTCAGACCACGCTGCACGTCCACGATACGCGCATCGATCCATGCCGCCGGCTGTGCAAGGAGCCACGACAAATACGCAAAGAACGGTGGGTAGTCGAGGGTCCATGGCGAGGTCGCGTCGACGTACCATGCCCGCAGCGGCAGGCTATAGGTGATCGCGAGCCAGTTCCGATGCACCTCCATGTCAGTCGAGCGGTAGGCAGGCCATAGCAGCACCTTGATCGCCGTGCCCAGCAGCACAGCCGCGGCTCGTTCCATCGGCGCGGTGGAAGGACACGTACCTCCATTGGCGCGCCGTTTTTTTCGCATGAGCGCACCACGACACGACTATTATCAGACGGCGGAGCACGTCGTGCTCAGCGTGTATGTGCGGCACCAGCCGAAGGAAGACGTGAGTGTGCGTGTCGAAGGCCAGGAGCTACGTGTGTGTGCGCCGGCGCTGTCAGACGCCTTCACGCTGTCGTTGTGGGCGCCCGTATCGCCGGAAGTGGACGTGGCTGTGGTGCCGTCCAAGATCGAGCTGACGCTACGAAAGTGCGAAGGCGGCGTGATGTGGCCGACGCTCGTAGCTGATGGCACACGCGCTGCGGCGCCTGCGCCTGCATCGATGCCGTCGACGGCGCCGCGTCCCGCGTCCAAGTGGGATGCGCTCGACTATACCGACGCGGACGACGCGCCGCCCTCCGGCTCGGGCGATGCGGAGCTGAACGCCTTTTTCCAGAAGCTGTACGCCGACGCGGACCCGGACACGCGCCGCGCGATGGTCAAGAGCTTCCAGGAGTCGGGCGGCACGGCCCTCAGCACCAACTGGGCCGACGTGAAGGACAAGACCATGTCGGTCCGTGCGCCTCAAGGCTTGGAGGCGCGGCGATACGAGCAATGACATCTTTTCTATTTATTCTTCATCGGGGGCATACGACGGCCAGCCGCGCGTCGGTGGCGTCATGGTCGGCGCACGCAGCTCGCGTGGAAACAGCGTCGCCAGACGCGTCCGGGCCATCAGACGAGCCCGTTTCTTGGCGAGCATGCGACTGCCGGCGACTTCGCCGCCGTCCGCACTCGCCTGCTGCGACAGACCGAGATGCGCGAGGCGCTGCTGCTCCTCCGCGTTGCGCTTCGTCGGGCTGCTGTATTCGTTGGCGCGTTTCCACAGCGTGGTATCGGTGCGACGCAGGTCCTCCAGGGCCTCGTCCAGGCGGGCGCGCTTGGTCGCGAGCGACGCGGCGAGGGCCGCCTTCTGCCGCCGCTGATGCAGCTTCCATGCGCGGTGAATCGTTTCGTAGACGTCGGCAGACACATCGCCGTGCCCCACAGCGTCCGCGAGCGTCTTGGGCCCCGTGTTCTTCTTGCCCGTGGGCGGCGCGGGGAACAGCAACTGACGCAGCTGCTCGTAGCGTGGGTCGTTGCCGGTCGGCACCGCCTGCGGCGGCGCAGCGCGGCGCACCGCACACGTCGAAAAGGCGCGCACGTCCGAGCGCGGCACAGAGGGCGCACTCGGCGGGCGAGACGCCTTGGCTCGGATGTCGTTCAGCGCCGAGCCGGCGCGGATCCATTGGAGATGCGTCTTGCTCAGCGAGTGGCGCGTCGGCAGCTCAAACTGCTCGCGCACGTTGCCGTCGTCATCAAGCTTGGTCACACGCACACGCACCTGGACGTCCTGCACGTCCTCGACACCGGGACGCAGCAGGTCAGCGAGGTTGACCGTCTCGACCATGTCGCCGCTGCCGATGCGCTCGTAGTCCTGCTCGTTCTCGAACAAGAGCGTCACGACGCCCTGCTTCCGGAGATTCGTCTCCGCGATGCGCGCGATGCTGCGGGCCAGCACGACCGCACAGCCAAAGAGACGCAGCTGCAGCGCCGCATGCTCACGCGCACTGCCTTCGCCGTAGTTGTGGTCGGCGACAAGGACCCATGGCTGGCCCCGTGCCCTGTATCGCTGAGCCATCGCAGCGATCGTATCGTGCCGCGGCTCCACGGCCTCATAGTCGCGTGCATCGTTGACGCGGCCCGTCTCGTCATTCACCGCGCCCATCAGCGTGTTGTTCGCAATGTGGCTCAGATGGCCCTTGTACTTGAGCCAGGGACCGGCGGCCGAGATGTGGTCCGTCGTGCACTTGCCGCGGATGCGCATCAGGCACCGCATCGGCGGGAGCTCATACGAGCCATGCGCAAAGTAGCTTTCAAACGGCTGCAGCGCCTCGAGACGCTCGCTCTTCGGATCAATGTCCACACGCACATCCGGCTGCGGCACAGGCATCGGCTCGGGCATGTACGATGCATCACCCATAGCATAGCCATGCTCAGGCAGCTCCTTGTCCGCGGGCGGCGCGAATCGGAACTCGGACCCGTCCGGCGCCGTGAGAGCATCCGTCATCGGGTTAAAGTCCAAACGACCCGCAAAGGCATACGCCGTCACAATCTCTGGCGCGGCGAGAAAGTTCAGCGTCTGCGCATTGCCGTCGTTACGACCACGGAAGTTGCGGTTGAACGACGTCAGGATCACATTGGTCTCGCCCTGCTTGTCCGCACGCTTCCACTGGCCGATACACGGGCCACACGCATTCGCGAGCACCCGCGCACCCGCGTTCGTCAGCGCAGCTTCAATCTGGTCGCGCTCCATGGTCGCACGCACCTGCTCCGAGCCGGGCGTCACGTCCAAAGGCACCTGGACTTTCATGCCGCGCGCCTGTGCTTGCTGCGCAAGGTCCGCACAGCGGCTCATATCAGCATAGCTACTGTTCGTGCAGCTCCCAATCAATGCCCCACTCAGTTCGACGGGGTGCGGGCAGTCTGCCTGGCGCGCCCGCGCCACAAAGTCCGAGAGCTTCATATTCAGGTCGGGCGTGAAAGGGCCATTCAGACTCGGCTCCAGCTGGGACAAGTCAATGTCAATGACCCGGTCGTATTCGGCACCGGCATCTGCGCTCAAAAGACCCGCACGAGCAGCCTGCTCCGCCGCACGCGCCACGGCCTCACGTCCCGTCGCGCCAAGGTAGCGGCCCATCGCGGGCGTGTATGGGAACGCACTCGTCGTCGCACCGATCTCAGCGCCCATATTCGACATCGTAGCCAGGCCCGTAGCCGGCAGCGTCTGCAGTCCAGCGCCAAAGTACTCGACAATGTAGCCCGTGCCGCCACGCACGGTCAGCTCGCCGGCCAGGTGCAGAATCACATCCTTGGCCGAGCACCATGGCGACAGTTTGCCATGCAGGTGCACACCCAGCACCTTGGGCGCCAGGAGCTCCCATGGCGTGGCAGTGAGGGCATCGACGGCGTCCGCGCCACCCACGCCGATCGCGAGGCAGCCCAGGCCTGACGCATTCGGCGTGTGCGAGTCCGTGCCGAGCATCAGCAGACCGGGAGCCGCGTAGTTCTCAAGCACAATTTGGTGGATAATACCACTGCCTGGACGCCAGAACTCAATGCCATACTTTTGGCACGCCGACTCGAGGAACGCAAATACCTCACGCTGCGTGTCCAGAGAGCGCTCCAAGTCCGCCTGCGCACCCTCAAATGCCTGGATGAGATGATCACAGTGCACGCTCGCCGGCACGGCCGATTGCGACATGCCACACGTCATAAATTGGAGCAGGGCCATCTGTGCCGACGCGTCCTGCATCGCCAAGCGGTCGATGCCAAGACGCAAGTACCGCGCACCACGCACCTTACTGGCATCAGTACCTGCACCTGCGAGATCCACAGCCGGATCAAGCAGGTGCGTGTACAATAGCTTCTCCGACAGCGTCAGGGGCCGGCCACCGACCAGAGGACGGACCTGCGACAGCTGCTCGAGCAGTTCAGCGTACCGCGGCATGCGCGACGGATGCACACGAGCTTCCGATCCTGCGTGCGTCGCAAAGCAGGCGCGCGCTCCAACGCGCACGCCATGCGTCACACGCCTCGCTCGACGGGCGAATAGCTGGTGCATGTCTCGATCCAGGAAAGAGAGTCGCAAATCTTCGCACCAGGACAGATGACAAATCACGTGGGGACCGACGGTGGCCTGGGCGGAGGGCGCGGATTTTTTGCTCCGAGACGCTGATGGCAGAGTTGGGGCTGTGGGTGCCGGGCTTTGGGACGAGCAGTCTGTGGCATGAGGCGCCGCCTCATGTGTACGACGCCGTCATGAGGCCGGCTGCTCAAATCACCGGACTCGGCTCATGGGTGTGTGATGGATCAGAGGGCTGGGGTCCCATGTCGCCGACGCGCGATTTTGATCTCACGCCCTGCTTTCAGGCCGCTATACTGTGGTTCTTACCCGCTGCGCTGTTCATCGTGGCTGCTGTGCGTGCCCTGCGCCGATGGTCACAGTGCGAAGTGCAGGAGCGCTCTGAAAACTCGATGCACGTCCTGCATGAAAAGGACGGCGTCATGACCGCTGTGACGCTCCTGGCGTTTGTCGAATTCGTCGTCTTGATCGGTATGCGAAGCCATCTGGCTCCAGCGCAGGCCTCGCTTACGGGCGGGATCCAGATCCTGGCATCAGGCACGATGCTGATCGCATATGTGCTCGCCGCGTGGCTGCAACATACCATGCACATGAAAGCGCGTCACGGCTCCGATGAGGCACTCGTGCTGTGGCTGCTGCACCTCTTGATCGGTCCAGTTCGTGTGCGAACTATACTGCAGGTCGCGCCCAAGTCGACGCTTGTCCAGATGCTCGTGGTCGTGCCGCTGTGCATGCGTCTGCTCTTCCTTCTCGCGGCGCTGTTTCTCGAGTGCTCCGACGTCGAAGTGGGCGACTCGATCGCATTGCCTGACGACGACGATGACGTCGAGGCGGAAGCCGAGCCTGAGGAAGAGCCAGACGAGTTTGCGCACAAGGCCTCACCGATAGAGAAGGCCAACCTGTTCAGCCGCTTGTCGTTCCATTGGATGCAGCCGCTCATGTCGCTGGGCGCTCGCAAGTTTCTTCGTGAGTCCGATATGTGGTCCCTGCCCAAGAGCGAAGAAGCCGAGCAGCTCGGGCATGCGTTCCAATACCATTGGACGAAGCATGCGCACGCATCGCTCGAGCGCGGTCATCCGCTCGAGTCGACCGGCAAGCTGCGCTTCTGGCAGACCCTGTACTCTGCATTCGGCGCGCCCTTCGCCTTGGCGGCCATTTTCAAGGTCGTGCAGGATGTGATGGCGTTTGTACAGCCACAGATTCTGCGCGCTCTGCTGGCCTTTGTGCAGACATGGGAATGGGCACCGACAGATGCTCTGCGTGGCACGCCGCTGCGTGGCTTTGTCATGGTAGCGCTCCTGTTCATCACGTCGGCGATCCAGACTTTGAGTCTGCACCAATACTTCCAGCTCGTAAGTGTCGCGGGCATGCGAGCGAGAGCCGGCGTCGTGACGGCCATCTTCCGCAAGAGTCTGCGCCTCTCCAACAAGTCGCGAAGCGAGCAAAGCTCAGGTGACATTGTGAATTTGATGAGTGTGGACGCCAATCGACTGCCAGACTTTTTGATGTACGCCCACATTTTGTGGTCAGCTGTGTTCCAGATCGTGATTGCGTTCGTGTCGCTCTTCGACCTGCTCGGCTGGTCGGCCTTTGTTGGTGTGGCGATCATGCTAGTCAGTGTGCCGGTCAACACGATCCTCGCGACATATTTGCGTCAGCAAAGTGCTGTGCAGATGAAGGTGCGCGACCGCCGCACTGGTCTGATGAACGAGATCATTCTCAACATCAAGTCCATCAAGCTTTTTGCATGGGAAGAGGCTTTTACGCGCCGCCTGCTGAGTGTGCGCAACGGCGAAGAGCTCCCCCTGCTCCGCAACATTGGCGTAGCCAGTGCCGGCTTCAACTTTTTCTGGCAGGCGATTCCATTCTTTGTATCGCTCGGTACTTTTATCACGTACTCTGCGACCAGCTCACAGCCACTGACGGCTGACATTGTGTTCCCTGCACTGTCTCTGTATCAGCTGCTCAACTTTCCGCTCTCGATGCTCGCCGGCATCGTGTCGATGTTTCTGCAGACCCAAATCTCGGCCGGCCGTCTCGCTGCCTTTTTCGACAGTGAAGAGCTTGATAACCGCGGGCGTCGACATGCGCCGACGCCTGCGCCGCCAGGCGGCGATGCTGTGCGGTTCCGCAAGGCGTCGTATGCATGGTCGGCGGAGCAGCTGTCGCCGACGCTGCATGAATTGGACTTGACCGTGCATAGTGGCGAATTGCTGGCTGTGCTGGGTCGCGTCGGTGATGGCAAATCGTCATTGCTGTCGGCCATTCTCGGCGACATGGTCAACGTGCATGGCCGGCTCTCTGTGCATGGCCAGGTGGCCTTCTTCGTCCAGGGCGGATGGTGCATGGGTGCTACTGTGCGAGATAACATTCTTTTTGGCCGCACCTATGACGAGGCTCTGTATCGCCAGTGCCTGTATGCATGTGCCCTCGAGCCGGATCTTCTCGTGCTGCAACATGGCGACCTGACGGAAATTGGCGAGCGCGGCGTGAGCCTGAGCGGTGGGCAAAGGGCTCGAGTCGCGCTCGCGCGTGCATGCTATGCCATGGCAGATATCTATCTACTTGATGATCCACTGGCCGCCGTGGATGCGCACGTCGGAGCGCATCTTTGGGAGCATGTGATTGGGCCGCGGGGTATGCTGCGGACCAAGACGCGCATCTTGACCCTCAATGCTGTGTCGTACCTGCCACAGTGCGACAAGATTGTCACTCTGCGGAAGGGCGCGCTGCTGGAAGAGCGCGGCACATTTGAAGAGGTCATGGCAATGAAGGGCGAAGTGTACCGTGTGATTTCCAGTCTGAAGAAGAGCGAGTCGCAGGAGCAGCAGGAGGAGGCGCAGGCCGAACTCAAAAAAGACAAGGTCCAGGCCGCTGAGCATGCGAGCCGCCCGCGTCCGCGTGAACTGTCCCTGCAGGAGCTCAAAGTTACCACGATGCGTCACCTGCGCGAGTCCAAGTCGCCCCAGGAAATTCAGGAGACCGGCTCCGTCAAGTGGAGTGTGTACAAAGACTATATCCAAAGTGCCTCGTCTGTGGGCGTGGCTCTCTTCTTTGTGGCGCACATACTGACCCAGGCATGTATGATTGCGCGTGACGTTGTGCTGAAGCAATGGAGTGCCGTCAATGCGCGTCCGGACACGAATTTCGACAAGGCCGCCTCATACTATCTGACACTCTACGGCTCCATGGGTATGCTGACGTCGGTGGGCGTTTGCATCGCTCCCATGATCCTGTACGTGTGGCTCGTACTCAGCAGTGCGAAACGCTACCACGACAGCCTGTTCTCTTCGGTGCTGCGATATCCACTGCAGTGGTTCGAGACGACGCCGACCGGTCGCCTGCTCAATCTTTTCAGCCGCGATATCAGTGTGATCGACGAAGTGCTTCCACGAGTCATCCAGGGCATGGCACGATCGTCGGTCGTCGTGATGGGTGTTGTGTGTGTCGTAACATACTCGGTGCCGGCTTTCCTTGTGGCCATTATTCCCCTTGCTATGGCGTATCGTGCGGTGATGCGATACTATCTCTCGTCTAGCCGCGAGCTGAAACGCATCGATGCCGTATCCAAGTCGCCCATCTTCACGTGGTTCCAGGAGGCGCTAGGCGGCCTCTCGACGATCCGCGCATTCAGCCAAGCATCTGGGTTCACACACGCGTTTGAGACGCGCGTCGACCTCAACCAAATGTGCTACTTCCCCGCCGTTACGTGCAACCGGTGGCTCGCCGTGCGCATCGAGTTCCTGGGCTCATTCGTGATTCTGTTCGCCTCGACCATGGCCATCATAGTGGTCACCACCGGTGGGCGTATGAGCGCCGGTCTGCTCGGTCTGATGCTCTCGCAGGTGCTCAGCACGACGCAAACACTCAACTGGGCTGTGCGCTCAGCTTCCGAGGTCGAGCAAAACATCGTGAGTGTTGAGCGCGTCATGTCGTACGCGGGCCTGCCGATGGAGCGTGAAGCCCATATTCCAGAGACGCAGCCGCCGCCATCGTGGCCGTCTCGCGGTGTGGTAGAGTTCCGTCACTACTCGACGCAGTACCGCGCTGATTTGGAGCCCGTGTTGCGCGATGTATCGTTCAAGACCCGTGCCGATGAGCGCATCGGCGTCGTGGGTCGCACGGGCGCAGGCAAATCGACGCTCACACTCGCGCTCTTCCGTATTCTCGAGGCGACAGAGGGCACTGTGTACATTGACGACATCGACATTTCGACCCTGGGTCTGCAAGATCTTCGGCAGTCGATGGCGATTATTCCCCAGGATGCCCAGCTGTGGCAGGGCACCTTGCGTCAGAACCTCGATCCGCTGCATCAGTACACGGATAGCGAGCTGTACCGCGTACTGAAGCAGGCGCGTCTTTGCGGCATAGTGGATGATCACGCCGCCGGTCTGCTGCAGCCCGTGTCTGAAGGCGGATGCAATTTCTCGGCGGGTCAGCGTCAGCTCATTTGCATTGCGCGCGCGATGGTGCGTCAGTCACATATTCTCGTGCTGGACGAAGCGACGAGCAGCATCGACCTCGAGACAGACCAGCTCGTCCAGCAGATTGTGCGCACTGAATTCACCGGCACAACGATCACGATTGCTCATCGCCTGAACACCATCATGGACTCGGACCGTGTGCTGGTGCTAGAACAGGGTCGAGTCGTGGAGTTCGACGCGCCCGCCACCCTGCTCAAGAACCCACGGAGCCAATTCTATAGCATGGCGCGGGAGGCCGGACTTGTCCAGGCGCCGCCAGTGTAAGTATATGCTTTCTTGCTATACAGATGGACATGCGGCGGCTATTTTTGCTCCATATTCAGGCTCGTAAACACTGCCGGTGTGGCCGTGCGGTATGGATCGTTGTAGTGCGACCGACGAAGCAGTTGGCTTTGCGACGGCGAAGTGGTGGACAAGTGAGGCTCATCGAGCGTCTCCATCGGCTCAGGCGCCGGCGACAACGCCGTATGCAGCGTCGGTGACCGCAGGCCACGACCTGATTCCCAGTCTTGCACGAGTCGCTCCCATTCGGAGTGGTACTCGTCGCTATGCCGAGTCGGTGGCTCATTTGGTAGTTTCTCTGTCGTCGCTTTGGAAGGCAGTTTTAACGACGCGCCTCGAAAGCGGCGCAGTGGTGGGGGGATCAGGGACGAAAAGGTGCGTGACGTCGCGCTGCTGATGCGCTTTACGGCTGGGACACGCGCGTCCTTTAAATTTGTATTCGATGCATCCATCGAGTCAGGCGTGCTTCGGTGATCGACATAAAACGTCGGCAAAGGCGTGTTGGTGTCAGATCCGCGGCGTTGCATCGACAGCTCTGGCGGAGCAGATCCAGCCGACGCAGGCAAAGACGACCAGTTCTCGGATACGTCGTGGTATGGTACAGCCTGAGCATCGTTCATAGAAATGGTCGGCAGGGGTATAGAAGGTCTGGCATGGCCTTCCTCACTCGTCTTGCAGTACTTGGACTCGACATCGGGCGACTTGGCGTACCATGTCGAGACTTTGCTCGGCGTCTTTACATCGTCCAGCTTGATGCCAGATATGGCACCTGCATCGGAAAACTTCGAACGCGACCGAAACAGGACCGACATGATCGTGTGCAGCAAACGCGCCAGGAAGGAAAAGCAGCTGCGCCGCATACAGGCAAGGAGTAGAACCACACCCAGGAAAATCAGAGCGTAGCCATTCTTACGCAAGAAAATCAGGAAGCCCGCATCGCCCGCATGCCAAGAGCTGCCATACATATGCACGAAAAACGAGTCCGGCACCTGATCAGGCTCGAGATTTTTGCCGTACAAGCTCTTCGGCAGAACACGAATGCCTTGAAAACCGCGTCCGGGCTGCTGAGCATCAGACGGCGCTACCTTCTCGTGCACACTCGCAAAAACACGGTGCAGCGTCGAGACAAACATGGGCCCTGTAGAAAACATGACCGTGGCATAATGCGTAAAGAACCTGTGGTTAAACTTATCAAGCGAGCGAATCAGCAGGTCCATGAAGGAATGACCAGGGACGGAGAACATGAGATCGTTGCTCACTCCGACAGGGATGGTCTTGGGAAGGATGAGATCAAAGCGCAAAAGCGAATCAAGGCGTTTCTGGCATCCAATATCTAGATCCATGTACACGCCGCCATATTTGTGCAGCACAAAATACCGGATCGCATCGGCACGCTGAATATTGTAGGGATACGCATCAAACGTAGGCAGGAACCATGGGTATTCTTTCTCGATGAACTCACGCGAAATAGCATCAGTCCACAGCATGTACTCATAGTCAGGCATGAGCCTGGCACAGCCTTCGCGCACCTCGGCCCATTGCGGTGGAAGCTCCTCCGTCTTCCACGTCTGATGAATGATGCGAGGTATCTTTTCAGGAGGCATCGCATCCTCTTTCATCTTCATAGACGAGCCATGATCCAGCACGGCTGGCTGTTTCGACGCGCGAATCTCTTCCCATGTGCCTAGTTCCGAGACGCGTATGTATTCATCCTCGTTGATACGAAAGTGCTGGCGAATTAATGCCAGTACAATGATCGTCCCTAGTAGAAATAGGGCAAATAAACGCACTAATATGATGGAGCAGCGTCCCGATCTAAGCCCCATCGCATCGATTCACCACAAGAGGGTGTTGAAAAAAGCGCCTTGGTCCCACGCCGAGCTGACCTGGCAGCACTTGAGTCCTCGACCGAGTCCCATGTTGATCACGTGATGAAGCTCAATCCCCGGATGATGGGGATGCCAAGAGTTGAACGCCGCAGTTCGAGCTGCCGGGTCTTGGGCGCCGTTGTGCATGCCCTCTTCGTCGCGTTCGCGTGCGACGCATGCACGCGTACTTATCGACCCTGCGCTCAGAGCAAGCCTCGTGCACCTACCAGCGTCATTGTGCTCAACATTGATCGCACGCAATGTCGTCCCTCAGACGCTGATAGTCGAGCTTGGAACGGAAGCGCAGACCTACTATGGTGGCTGGACAGGTATGAGTCCTAATGCCTCCGTTCTTAGTGACCCTAATGCGAGCGACTGTGTCGTTGCAAGTCCTGCGCTTGCTAGTCTCTTTTCACCTGGACTTTCTGACGGCACGCTACTGTCGATCCGCCTATTTCGGTCCCCACCTGTACCGATCGCACAGGAAGTGCACGTAACACCCGTCAGTCCAGATGATTGGGAAATCCTGAGTGTCCATGCTGGTGAAGTCGAAGATAACATGCTCTCTCAGGTCCGTGCGGCTAAGCAAGGCCAAGTGCTGGCTGTCTCCGTGGGCCGTAGTGCCTCGACGGTGATCAAGTTCGTGGTAGACCGCACCGTACCGCCCACACGACCTCTTAATACAGACCACACTGATGAACAGGTGTCGGCTAGCATTGCTGTACGCCTATCCACTGACACTGAGGTGATTATTGCGCCAAAGACTCGGTTCGCCCAGGTTCCAGAAGAAGAGCCAACTAACCTCGCCACATTCCCTTCAAGCGCTGCCCCTTTGACATCGCATTCAGCACAAAATGCCCTTTCTCATGTCGCATGGCGCGTTCTTCCAGCCTCCTATGTCCCTGATGATGAGCGCGACCTGTCGTGGGCTGTCGTGGTGCCTGCGGCCTTCGCGCCGCCCGACACGGATCGGCCTGCATACGAGCTTGTGGCGCTGGCATTTAAACATCATAAGCTATGTGTGACAAGAGTCTCCTGTCCTTCGTCTGTCAAGGACGAAGATGCGCCACAGAATGCGACAGCCAGTGCTTCGTTTGGGCCCGGTACGATGCCGGAGGAGGAGGCAGCCTCTCTTCATATACCGTGGCCTGAGCGTCATGTGTGGATTGGGGCGTCCTTGCGTGACAAGCTTGGCCTCCAGGATCTCGACCTTGTCACACTCTCAGCTCCGTCTCCTGGCGCTGTGCGTGAGGCCGACAAGCACGAGGAACACAAAGGTGTACACCTCTGTGTAGCCGAGCCCGATCCACTAGCGGGTATGGCTGAGCCATTGAAAAAATGTCTCGATACCGTGCGTGTTGCGCGCGCCATGCGTGATATCAATGTGGCTGAGCAGGGCTGCATGGATGCTATATCGAGTGGACAGCTGCCACACCCCCCTCGCCGTCCTTTTTCAGGCACGAGTGGCATCCTTTTGACAGGACCATCTGGCTCCGGCAAGACAAGTTTGGCTCGCGCAGTTGGAACGCACCTAGCTCACGATCCATCACTGCTGTATCGTCTGCAAATTGTCGATTGTGCCCAGTTTGTTGAGGAGCGCATGCCCCTCGTACGTGCGCGATGTAAAGAATGGCTCGACGAGGCTGCTTGGCATGCACCGACACTTCTGGTGCTGGACAATCTCGACCTACTTATGCCTGCTGATGGTGAGCACGTCGATACGTGGCGCTCATGTCACCTCGCTCATGCTCTTGTGGAGCGCATCGAAGAAACGGTGCGTGACTATGACGTGTTTGTGCTAGCCACGGCCCAAAACGCCTCTGATGTGCATGCGTATCTTCAGAATGCACGTGTGTGGGCACATACGCTCTCGATCAAGCCACCAGCCAAGGAGGCTCGTCGGCAAATCCTGCATACGCTCGTGCAGCAGGTGGCTTTCCGCGCACAAAGTGCCGTACCTGAGCTTGACTACACGGATCTGGTGACCCATACGGATGGCTACCATGTGGCGGACCTGAAAATGCTGACGGATCGCGCCGTGCACGAAGCTACCATTCGTTGTGTGCTTGATTCGCGTGATATTATGCTCGACATGTGTGACTTTGATCGTGCGCAGGAGGGGTACACGCCTCTCTCGTTGCGTGACGTGAAGCTGGAAACATCCGCCACCGAGTGGACCGACATTGGCGGTCTGTTTGCAACGCGTCAAACACTCCGTGAAACGCTCGAATGGCCGACCAAGTATGCAGCCATCTTTGCCAACTGTCCATTGCGCTTGCGCTCCGGTCTCTTGCTCTACGGCTACCCGGGATGTGGGAAAACGCTCCTTGCCAGCGCTGTCGCGAAAGAATGTGGCCTCAACTTTATCAGCGTCAAGGGCCCTGAAATCTTGAACAAGTATATCGGTGCGAGCGAAAAGTCGGTGCGCGACTTGTTTGAACGTGCCGAATCGGCCAAGCCATGCGTTTTGTTCTTTGATGAGTTTGACTCTATCGCTCCAAAGCGTGGACACGATAGCACGGGCGTCACAGACCGCGTCGTCAACCAGATGCTGACGCAGATGGACGGTGCCGAGGGCCTGGACGGTGTGTATGTGCTCGCAGCAACATCGCGGCCTGATCTCATCGATGCTGCGCTGCTTCGTCCTGGACGTCTGGACAAGTCGCTTTTGTGTGATATGCCGTCGCGAGATGACCGAGTCGATATTCTGCGGGCGATTGCGCGAAAGGTGCCACTAGACGCTGACGTCAACCTCGATGTATGGGCCCAAAAAACTGAAGGGTACTCGGGAGCTGATCTGCAGGCGCTCATGTACAACGCCCAGCTCGAGGCCATCAACGAAAATTTGCGAGCGCCGGAGAAAAGAGAAACGACGGAGGCACAGGATACGATTAACGTGGCATACCTCAGCATCCCCCCCATCGATGACAGCACGGCTCATACCGTCAGCGGTGCGCAGAAACTGGCTCTCGGCAGACGACTAGAACGCATGGTGCGGAACACCGACATGGACCTGCCAAGCCGGGGCAAGACATCCTCCGAAGCACCGCGCAAAACGCTCCTTGTGCATACCTCACACCTCGACACCTCGTTCCGCTCTACGCGGCCCAGTGTCCCGCCGTCCGAAGTGGCACGCCTCGGCCGCATCTATGCTGAATTTTCTGGCGACAGGAAAGCCATTTTCCCCGATGGCACTCCCAGCAACCAGATCGGTGCTCGCACGAGTCTTATGTAGTGGTGTTGGCTGCGGCTATATATACCTACATTCATTACGCAGAAGCTTCGTCCTCTTCCATCTCAGCAGCGCCTACCGTGTACTCAGCGGCAATGTCCCAACGGCTGCCGCCGGCACTAGCACCGAGGTATTTGACGAAACGCATCACGCCTTCGTCACGTAAAACGACGTTGAGAGTATTGTACGACGGCGTCACATTAAGCAGCACACCATCGAAATCGTCATCCTCGTCCTCGTCCATATCCTCGAAGTCCTCATCCTCCTGATCATTTTCTTCAACTGGCTCCTGCTGTTCCTCTTCTTTTGCACGCTGCGCACGCCGTGACTCGGCACTTTGGTAGACAGCCGGATCTTCCTCGCCTTCATGCGGCGCCAAGTAGCACTCCCAGCCGCCTATGTCGCCACGATCCCACATGCCCTCGAGCTTCTCAACATCCTTCTTGCTCAGGACACCCTGCGATACAGTTTCTTTGTGCTTGCTTGCAAGACCCTTGGGCCGAGCCGTGTGTTTGAGGACCTTCTTGGCACTGCCGACTACATCAGGAGTGAGCGTCAGCGTCAGATCAAGCACCGTCTCGTCATCAGAGCGCGCCAGCGTATAATCGAGACCAGGGCGGAAACGGCGCGCACGAATCGGTCGTGCGGCCATGGGAATAAGCTGGGTAATATTGGACACAAAGTGGCGGAAAGCCGCCGAGGGGAAGAGCTGGTGCGTTAGAACATGCAAAAGGTCAGCAGCGCTCGAAGGCACGGTCACCAATGGCGACTGCGTTTGAGCATAATCGATCGCTGGCGCCGTAGATGGCGTGCAAGCTGAATCAAGTGTCGCAAAGCGCTCACGGTGCGGAGGACCAGCAAGAACCCACCGTCGGTCTTCGTCACTCGGTTGCCATGCACGGTTTGTGCCCACACCATGGTGCTGGATTCGCACTGAGTCGAAGCCTACCCGTTCCTGCTTTCCATGCCACCATACGAGGCCGTCTTCTTCATCCTTAGCCCTCAAAACGCGTTCAAGCGTGTCTGCTACATCTTGCCGCAAAAAGTCCGAGAGAAGCAGATGCGAATCTTCACCGAACTTTTCAAAGAGCGTCGACTGGATCTTGGTGGTCAGGTACGCCGGATTAATAAAGTGGGCAAGGAACTTGAGGTGCTCTGTCGACATGCGTGAGCCGGGCAAGGATGGGCCGCCGTACGTAGCCTCATCGTACTCGACAAATGCGTCCATAAACTTTTTGGAAATCAGACTGCCGACTGAGCTAAACTCTTTTTCTGCCTGCAGCTCTCGATCCTCCTCTTCTTGAGAAAAACCTGGCTCATCTGGCTGAAGGCGATGGAACCAGCCAGAGATACTTAGTCGAGACTGCGTTGGATGCACGACCTCCTCAACGCTGTGGAATGAGTGACCGGGCTGCACGACAAAGAAATTGAACTGATTCCATTTGATCGGTACAATGTTTGATGGTAAGTCATCTGGCACATGCTTTTCTTTCACAGGGTACATTTCAAACGAGCCGCCCCACTCTGGCTGCCACGGCTCGGCAGGGTCAGGCAAATACAAAATGAACGAGATGCGGCGCGTAGAAATAACGTCATCGTGGTTTAGCAGGTGGCATCCATGGCGGTAGTCATTAATGCTCATGTCCTTCTTTTTAGCACTCAAAGGACCACACCCCGTCACGCGGCGCAGCCACCCACGGAATTCGTCCGAATACATAGCATTGCGCAATTTCATGAGGGACTTGAGTCGATTCGCTTCCTCTTCGCCTAGACCATCGAGGTTCGCAAGGTCACCTGTTTGATTCACCTTGTAGATATCTGTTTCCTTCTCTGTAAAATGCAATTCCTCGATGATCTCGTCTCTAGCACCGCGCAGCAGATCCTCGCTGACAAGGTCGTTGATGACCGAATGGTGGTAAGGACCACTTTGATTATACTCTTCGTGCTTTTTCGTGATAAAATCGTCTTTGAAGACATGCTCGCCAAAGCATGCACGCACGTCGGCCATCGTACGTTCTCGTGGTGTCTGGTCAGGGGAGCGAGTGGCGCCAAAATGGCTTCGCCTGTGGAGTCAGTGCACGTGATCTCGTTTAGCTGGGACTGCGCGTTCCCAAAGTGAAAAAGCTGTCCTTATGGGTCTTGTGCGTCTTGGCCCCTGTCGACGTCTCGTGCTACGAAGCGCCATGGCTCCACAGCCTATCTTGTTGAGCGCGAGAACCGTGGCCAAATATGGCATTCATATTCGCGCAAATGAGGCTGCATTTCGCGAGAATAGTGCTACTATTGTAATGCCATCGAAGGAGGCGGCTTTTTTGAACCCCGTGCAGGAATTTAATCGTGATCTCAGCACCATCGCCATCATTACATGGAGTCAAATGCTAGATGGTGAAAAGCGCCAAAGATTCGAGGCGCGAAACAGGGCTCGATCAAAGCGTGCCAAGGCAGTTTCGGGTGAGCCAGACGCCAAGCGTATCAAAACCGATGAAGAGCCACACGAGCATACATACCAGTCGTACAAATTCAAGGCACTTGAGGCACTGAGTGCCACAGGCTTGCGAAGTATTCGATACGCGAAAGAAATCCCGCTGCTGGGTTTTGTGCAAGCGAACGACCTCTCAGCCACTGCTGTCCAGGCGCTAAGACGTAATTTGGCTCTCAACTTTCCTCCAGACCGCCCGGTGAACGAATGGATAAAAATGGACGTTGAGCAAGCAGATGAAGAAGAACATGAAGTGGAAGCAGAGGCCGATCCGACTCCGTCAGGCATACATCCCGACTGCAAAGTGCATGTGAATCAAGGCGATGCTATATCACTCATGTATGAGCACCGCGACTTGCCCAAACGGTATGACCTCATTGACTTGGATCCCTACGGTACAGCTTCGCCGTTTCTCGATGCGGCCGTGCAGTCTGTTACCGATGGTGGTCTGCTGTGTGTGACCTGCACAGATCTCGCCGTGCTGGCAGGCCACAATTACCCGGAAAAGTGCTTCTCACTGTATGGCGGTGTCAGCATAAAAGCCGAGTACAGTCACGAAGCTGCGCTACGTTTAGTCTTGCATTCAATTTCCATGGCCGCCGGCCGCTACGGACGCTACGTGCAGCCAATGTTATCACTTTCGATCGACTTTTACTTGCGTGTTTTTGTACGCGTATGGTCCCGACCTGAGACTGTGAAGCAAAATGCATCCAAGACCGGTCTGGTATACACGTGCTCGAAGTGCAGCAACTTTCATATCCAGCCGATGGGTCGCTGTACGGAATCTCAGAGCTCCAAAACGGGGCATTCGACGCTGAAGTTTGGCTCCGCATCAGGTCCACCCACAGATACCCACTGTGCCGAGTGCGGCGGTACATTTCATGTAGGAGGCCCGATGTGGTTTGGCCCCCTACACAACCGAGCCTTCTGTGATGAGTTGCTCGCGACACTCGATTCCAACAAGCATCCTGTTCACACCGAAGCACGAATTCGGGGCATGGTTTCGACCGCACGCGACGAGCTGCCAGATGCCCCGTTCTACTTCCACCCGGCCAAAATCGCTGGCCTATTTCACTGTGCGAGCCCTGCTATGGCACCGATGGTGCATGCGCTGCTGCATGCCGGCTACCGAGTCTCGCGCTCGCACTGTATACCAGGTTCTATCAAGACGAATGCGACGCGTGGTGAGATCTACGATCTGTATCGCACGTGGATTCGGACAAACCCTGTGAACCCAGAACGATTAAAGGAAGGCTCACCAGCCAAGGGTCTGCTTTCGCATGTGCGTGAGGATGGCACGCCAGCCGTACAGCACCGCGAGTTCGAATGGGATGTCGAGCATCCTGCTACGCACAGTGTGATTCATGGTTCACCTACCGACAACAAGGCGGTTCGCTACCAAATGAATCCCCAGGCCAACTGGGGACCGGGTACTGCAGCCAAAGGTCATCGAAAACGCGTGCATCGCAGCCTCGCCCCCGAAGAACTAGACCGCCGAACTGATGCGTGGCGCAAGGACCGCACGCAAGAGGTAGGGGAGGACACATCATAAATAATGGGCTACATAGCATGAGAGTAATAGGTATATACATGCTAGACGACTTTAGATGCCAGACTGAGAATCTTGCCCCAGCCGCGCTCGCGCAGCTCGCTCGAGACGACGCCGTTAACGCGCGAGCCAAGTGGCTCTTTGCGGTTGTTCAGCAAAACACATGCGTTGTCGTCGAATTTGACAACACGACCGTCGGGCCGCTGTGATTCCTTTTTTGTGCGCACGATGACTGCGTGGCGCACATCGCCACGGCGAACTTTGAGAGCATTCGATGACGCGCTGGACACTTGATTTGCAGGGATCGGCTTGGCCTTTTGGACGACTACCACGACTTCATCACCGACACGACCCAGTCCCATCGAGCTCTTGTACCTCATGACCCGAATGCATTCAGCCACGAGGCCCCCTGAGTTGTCGATAATCGACATCGTTGACTTGAGCCCCAGCATCGTATGTGTCGCGAAACAATCGTTCGGCCAGCATCAAACGAAGATCGAGACACATTGTATGTCACGTGATGTGTATGTGGATCGCTGCGTCCCACTGTGCGGGACATGCACGTCGACTACATCCAGGCACTGATTTCGAAGATGGCGCCCACAAGTCGAATTTATCTGACGCGGCATGCAGAGGCCGAGCATAATGCGACGGGTGACTCGAGCATTGCCGACGCTCTGCTTACACCGCTGGGCGAGAAGCAGGCACAGCGTCTTGGTCTTGTGACGCCTGAGCTGCAGTCAACAGTCGAGTTGATCATATCGTCTCCTCTGAGACGCACGCTACAGACTACTGAGGCTGGATACAAAGATGCTATTGAGCGTCTCAATGGACACGCGAATGTTTTGTGCCTTCCCCAGCTCCAAGAATGTAACGATGTACCCTGCGACACTGGTTCGCACCGCAGCGTGCTCGAGGCACAAGAGGCCTTCGCAAAATTCAATCTCGAGCACCTGACGCCAGATTGGACGAGCAAGCAAGGATTTTACGCGGCAGACTCTGCATCACTTGAAAAGCGTGCGCAGTGGGTTCGCCAATTTCTTCGTGAGCGACCTGAACAGCACATTGCTGTCGTGGCACATGGCGACTTTTTGCGCCGTCTTACAGACGAACCGACTTCATATTGGGCCAATGCTGAAGTGCGCGTCTTTGAGTTTGCGCCCAATGCGGTAACGACGGATGCGTGTCCTCTCGTGTTTGTCGATCATGTCGAGAAAGGCGATTGGAAAGGCACTGCTTCCTCGACAGGCGTTGCCCACACGTCCGATCTCTCATCGATGGAAGAGCGCGTGCGACAGATCCAAGCATCGGTTATGTCCCAAACTAGCGAGCTGGAGCAGCTCGACAAGATGTTGGCTGCCGCCGAACAAAAGCATGTACACCTTAAGTCCCAAATGGGCTCGAGTGATCCATCAGCTTAGGCTTCTTGCAAAATTGTGTTCTAATATATATATATAGTGTTTATCGATACGCGTTGTACTACATCAGGAATATACGGTATGCACATCGTTAAGATCATTAGCCCTGAGCACACTGCACTTGAGGACCTCCAGCCTCGTCATCTTCCATCTCGCCAGTTGTAGCAGGGCCCGTGCGTGCACGGTGTGCCTCATGCTCATCAATCGAGTCCATAACCACATCTTCGACATCCAGGTCCTTGGACAGTGCAGCTGGTGCAGGGCGATCTGGCAAGGCCTTTTCAAGCGCCTGGAGCTGTTCTTCATTCAGACTGTCGGGGAACTTGACGCTCAAGTTCACGTACAGGTCACCCATTTCGTGGTGGCGATACGAAGGCATACCCTGGCCACGCAGCACCTTCATGTCACCGGGTCGTACAATCTCACCACGAGGGATCTCGACGGACAGCGCGTGATCGTCCAAGTGAGGAATGCTCACGCGACCGCCAGCCAGCGCAGTAAGTAAGTCGACTTCAACGTTCACAAACAGGTCGTTCATTTTACGCTTGAATCGAGGGTGTGGCTGTTCGTCAACAACTATGATGACGTCACCGGGAATCGTGTTCGGTGCTTGATCGGCCTCTTCCTTAAATGTGATCTGCTGACCATCTTCCATACCCTTGTCGATGCGTACTTCAAGCACCTTGCGCTCCTGCGTGATTTTTTTACCGTTGCATTGCGTACAGCGGTCTTTGGGATTGATCTGTTCACCTGCACCGTGGCAGTCTGGACATGTTTGTTGCATTTGCTGCACCATAGGTCCCAGCTGGCGTAGCACCACCTTGATACCCTGGCCATTGCAAGTGTTACACGACTTCACGGCACCTTCCTTACCACCGCGGCCCCCACACTTGTTGCATAGCACATGCTTTTGAAGCGCAAGCTTCGTCAGCTTGCCGTTGTATAGATCCTCGAGCGTAGCCTTGACACGGTGCACAAGATCCTTGCCCTTCCTCGGACCACGCGGACGGCCGCCACCACCGAAGAATCCGCCAGCTCCGCCGAAGAGCTGAGAAAACAGGTCTTGTGGGTCCATACCGCCACCCATCATGCCTTCGCTCAGACCCTCCTCACCGAAGCGGTCGTACATTTCACGCTTGCTCTCATCTGCCAATACCTCATAAGCCGCGGTCACTTCCTTGAACAGCTCAGGATCACCACCCTTGTCAGGGTGCAGAGCCAGTGCCTTCTTCCGGTAAGACTTTTTCAGCTCAGCCTGGGAAGCCTCAGGCGACACACCCAAGAGATCGTATAGCTGGACGTTAGTACTACCCTTTCACAAATATGCTTCCACATACTTTCGTCTCCCTGTTTGGTTAGTTACTGCCTCGAACACGCGCAATCATACGTACTTAACCATGGTATATGCTGGAGAACTTAGTCGTCCGACTGCCTAGCTGCACTTTTTGAAACACACGAGTGGATCGACACGCACGCAAAAAAAGAGTTCCAATGAACGTGCGTATATTTTACGCAGACTTTGCAGCCCTGAGAAGACGTCGCACATGGATTGTTCCAGCGCTTTCCATGCTCCACGAAGAAGAATGTCACGTGAACTTACTAAGTTGGCCCACACGAGTACGATAGGATCGCTATCGCTATGGCGCGCAGGCTCACGTACACTTAGCTCAGAGCCTGAAAATTCTCTCGCACTTGTGATATTGTATCACAAGAGTCTCGACGAACTCGCACATACAGTAATCTCACTTTCATGTTCTGTAGGTGCTGCGTTGCGTGAGCCATAGTATGTTCAGATAAGGGTGACTAGCTTATTTGATAAAAACTTCTCCACTTTCACGAAGCTCCTATCGCCGGTTTGCAACGAGCATATCAGTCCATCCAGTGAATGCAGGATCCTGATATACGTGGTATGCCATTATGTTCTATTTCTGGGCACGAAAATAACGAAACTGTGCATGAATCTTCGTCGAGCGTATCCTCTGATACATTAGATACTTCATTACCTACCGTGCAGCCATCGATGCACAAGTCGGTGGCGTCGTCAAAGAAAGCGACATTTACGTTCTCCCCCGCATTCCTTCTTTTCATGGTGATCACTCTGTTTGGTTTTGGTATGATGGCTGGCACGACAGTCACATCTGTGGCGGCGCCATCGATCCAGAACTCTCTGAGTTGGGACCTCCCATTTATGCCAAAACGTGCTGTTGATCATGTACAGCCCCCTTCAACAGCTTTTCACGTCGACTTTTTCGAGCGCTTCACCAAGCGAGAAGAATCTCTAGGAGGTGACTCGAAAGAAGGCAAGAATATGCCTAAAGGTAAGAAAGTGGCGTTTGCCCTGCTGATCCCGATTCTTGTCATCTTATCTGGCATTTTTGCGGGTCTTACGCTGGGCTACATGTCACTTGATGAGACGCAATTGCAGGTACTTATGGCACAAGGAAGCCGAAAAGAGCGCGCGTATGCCAGCAAGATTGCCCCTGTTCGTCAGGATGGTCACTTGCTTCTTACGACGCTGCTGATTGCGAACATGATCACGAATGAAACGCTGCCGATTATTGCAGATCCTGTGCTGGGAGGTGGTATCCAGGCGGTGATTGTGTCCATCGTACTTGTGGTTATCTTTGCCGAGCTCATTCCCCAAAGTGTCTGCTCGCGATATGGCCTCTACATGGGTGCTCATATGGCCATGTTCACTCGTGTTGTTATGTTTATACTGTATCCTATTGCCTGGCCAGTGTCGCGCATTTTGCACTATGCGCTAGGACCACACCATGGTACAATCTACCGCCGCGTCGAGCTCAAAGAGTTGGTCACGATGCATGAAGCTGCTGGTGGTCATGGTGGTGATCTGAAGCATGATACCGTTACGATTGTTGGAGGTGCTCTGGACATGCAAGAAAAAGTTGCAAAGCAAGCCATGACGCCTATTGAGAGGGTCAATATGATTCCACTTACGGCGCGCCTTGACTATCCCACGTTGGATCGCATTGTTCGGTCCGGTCATTCCCGAATTCCCGTGTATCAAGATTTGAATGTGTCGAGGAGTGAGTCTGGTGCGGGCACACCAAACCGAGGAGAAACGGTATCATCGCGCATAAGCCGTTCTCTTGGTCTGACACAACAGGTGGCTTTGCCTGAAGCACCAAGCATCGGTGACGGCGCGGAGCTGGAACGCAATCCACTCGCAGATGATTCGCGGGCACTGTACTCACAACCAACGACCCTTGAGCCGAAGGTGCACCGAAAGATTGTCGGTGCTCTGTTGGTGAAGCAGTGTGTGCTACTCGACCCTGAGGATGCTGTGCCTGTAAGTGAAATGCTGATCAATGCGCTACCGACGGTGCCCTGGGATGAGCCTCTGCTGAATGTACTCAATGTGTTCCAGGAAGGCCGTTCCCATATGGCGATTGTGTCGCCGCACTCGTCGTACGCGGCCAAAGCTACTGTACCGCCAAAGACCAAAATTCCTGCCACGCTCAATGCATCGTCTGAACTCGAAAAGGGCACAGCAGCAGAGTCAACCAAAGAGCCCAAGATGAGGAGTCTGCGTTCGTCGCATCTCCAGCGTCTGCTGCATCGGCTGCGGGGTGGCAAAGCCAGTGACTTTGACAACCCGGATCATCCGATCAGTGCGAGTAGCACACTGCCTCCAGCGAAAGTAGTGGAGCAGAATCTTGCGCCGGATGCACCACTGGGTATCATTACGCTGGAAGATGTCCTCGAAGAGCTCATCGGTGAAGAGATTTTGGATGAATACGACTCGGACGGCCAGTCGGACACTGGATCGACGTCGACATGGGATATACCCATGAGTGAGAACAAAACGGATAGGGACAGCTTGGAAGACCGGCACGATCAGCGCTTGACGACTTCTTCGGCAACGCCGTCGCCATTGGTCTTCGTCAAGTCACCTAAGGCTTCGCTCGTGCCGCCATCCACGGCCATGCAAGCTTTGGAGGGTGACGACATCACACTCACGAAACCCATGATCTCGTCAGAAAATATATAATTGCACATAGCTATAGATTAAAGCGCCACCTTGAAATCGGCGCCCGTCTTAGCCTTGACCTCCTCGAGCGTTACACCGGGCTGGAGTTCAACGAGCGTGAGACCGCCCTTCTCACGGTCCACGTTGAACACAGCCAGGTCTGTGATGATCGTGCTCACACAGCGCACACCTGTCAAGGGGAGTTCCGTGTTCTGCACCACCTTGGGCTTGCCCGTCTTGTCGACGTGCTCCGTCAGTACAATCACACGCGTATTGTCAGGGTTCGACACGAGGTCCATGGCACCACCCATACCCGTCGCGAACTTGCCTGGGATCATGTAGTTGGCCAGGTCACCGTTCGCCGTGACCTGGAGGGCACCAAGCATCGTCACATCAAGGTGACCGCCACGCACGATGTCGAAACTGGCGACAGCATCGAACGCAGCAGCGTCAGGGCGCTCGGTGATCGATTCCTTGCCAGCGTTGATGATGTCCGTGTGCACATCCTCTTCCTTCGAAGGGTACGGGCCCACACCAAGCAGACCGTTTTCAGTATGCACATACACATCCACGTCCTTGGAGAGGTAGGAGGGCACCAAGTTGGGCATACCGACACCGAGGTTCACATACATACCATCGCTTAGCTCAGCCGCAGCACGCTTAGCAATGATGTCGCGCTTCGTGAGCTCTGTGGCGTCGCCCTCCGGCTTCGAGAGACACACCTTCTCCACCTCCAGAGGCAGCTCCGCCTTGACGATGCGGTCCACAAAGATGGATGGCAGATGCACTTCGTCCGAGGAAATCGAGCCAACCGGCACAATCTCTTCCACCTCAGCAATGGTAACACGCGCGTTGCGTGCCATAGGGTCATTGAAGTTACGCGCCGTGGAGTGGAAGATGAGGTTGCCTGCCTCGTCGGCCTTGCGAGCGTGAATCAAAGCATAGTCACCGTAGATGGCTTCCTCGAGAATAAAGTCGCGGTTGCCAAAGCGGCGCGACTCACGCGGCTTGGAAATGAGCACAGGCTTCGCCTCCTCGCCTTCCTTCTTTTCGTACTTGAGTACGAGCTCACCCTTGTGGACGGCCGTGCCGTAACCAGTGGGCGTGTAGAAGGCAGGGATACCAGCCGCACCAGCGCGGATGCGCTCAGCAAACGTGCCCTGTGGGCAGAGATTGAGCTGCACCTCGCCCCTGAAAAACTGGTCACCGAACTCGCGGTTGCCACCGAGGAACGAGCCCGTAATAGAGCGAACTCGGCCCTCGCGAGCCAGGAGACCGACACCACGGCCAGGCGTACCGAGGTTGTTCGAGTACACATCAAGGTCTTTGAGTTCAGGGCGCTTAACGACCTCGTCCAGCAGTGTGCGAGGCACACCACAGAGACCAAAACCACCCACCATGACCTTGGCACCGACTGGGATGTCGGCGATAGCGGCCTTAGGTGTCATGATCTTGCCACCACCGGCCTGCTTCAACTGTACAGACAGACTCGAGAAGCATCGCTTGCTAGCAACAGCATTGGGGCGAAGAGTGGCACGCACAGCGGTGAACATGACGGAAAGAGGTGGGTTGACAAAAAAGTAACTCCGAGCTCAGGAAAAGGTGTATTTATACGATTACAAATCTGTGCTGGGCATCTTCTTACATCGCTTCATTTCGGCTCGCGTGAGATTTCGAGTGGTGTCATTGGACGCCACATCTGACTCCACATCTGACGAGTTCGACCCTGTGGTCCGATTGACATGCCACCCCGCCTGCCAAGATCTGCTGTGGAGCAGTGCATTGCATAGAACGGAGTGGTAGAGTACGTACAGGGCAGGGAAAAGAGTGTCGCGGGCGTTGCTTGTACATTGGAAGGTCTTTGACGCGGCCTTCCTTGCCAGCCTCCCCCGCGGTCAGGGGATGCCAAGCTGTCTTGTCACTTTGTGATCTTCCTCCACCACCGCGGAGTAGGGCATGAGTCATACGTGTGCCTTGGTACGGCGTGTCCCGTACACGGCCTTGCCCAGTGATGTGCGGCGTGTGGCCGGTGCGCCAGTGCGCATAGACTTTGTGCGTACGCACGCCATGGTCCCTAGCGAGATGGTCATGGTGGAGTATGCAACTGAGGCAGAAGCCCGCGCCCTACAGAGGCAGCGCCCATGCATAGGCGGGGAGGCGCTGCAAGTAGAATGCTTGAGTGCGGCACAGCGGCAAGCATTCTTTCAGCGGCACTACGCACACTGGCCCTCCGAATGGCTCGCCGCGCTGGACATTGGCGCATCGTATCCGATGCAGTCGGTTGTATTGCGCCATCTCCCGTTTGATACCACGGCTGAGAAGCTGGAAAAGAAGCTGCAGCGCCACTATGCTCTAGGCCTCCAGATACCCCCTCGCATCGACTGGCACATGTCGCAGCTTGTGCGTCCTACGACGCCGCCCCTTGCGTCGTCGTTCACTGTGCTCAAGCTGCCGCCGTTGCACACAGAGAGCACGTCCGCATGGTTTCTCGTATGCCTATCCAAGGTTTCGGATGCCATGCGACTCGTTCGTTCGTGGCACCGCACGCGCTTTCTGCCGAAAAAGTTTACCGTGGAACGGACGGGCGACCGCTACGTGGTGGATGCAGGCGTGTTGTATTAGTATGTACGTTTAGCATAGGACCATGGATCGGAGCTCTTCATCGACAGGCGGCTCCTGGCCGACGCGGCTCCGCAGGCGGTACACGAGTGCCTCGGCGCGACGCAGCACGCTCGTGGCATCCATTTGAAACGCCAGCGAATGGATGAACATGAGCACTTCGTCGAACGAGGCCAGGTACCGGAGTATGAGGCGCTCGTGGCTCTCAAGGATGGCCAGCGCCACGAACAGATGCATGTGCGTACACAGCGGCCAGCCGCGGTGCTCGGCCTCACTCCATCTGGCCGACCACATGGCATCCCAGATGCGCAGCACGTCGTCTAGCACAAACTCGCGTTTGAAGCACACGAGTAGCCAGCGAAAGCAGAAAAACAGGTTGAGTCCGTCGATGCGCTGGAGATAGGCGTACAGTCGCGGACACAGTTCGGCCACGAGGCGCTGCAGCAGGAGGAGCTCGTGCCGCATGCCCGACTGGTCAGCGACGTAGTGGCTGCCCCACATCCGCATGAGCGCCACAAACGTCCAAAACGTGCGTGCCTCATCACCGCTGCAGGCCACATAGCATACGGAGCACAAATCGCTCATGCCCTGGACGTAGCCCTCGATCGCAGGTAGTTTGGTATCGTTTGCATGTTCGGCATACACGTCAAAGGTCCATAGAATCTCACTGAGAAGGAACAGGTGCTTGTTGACCTGGGCATGCTCGGCGCCCTGGGGTCGTGAGCGGAGCCAGCCGCTGGCGACGACATGCGCCTCGATATCGAGAGGCGGCTCGTGCTGGAAAAAGTCGTGCTTGGTATCGGCGCGGAGGCAGTCGATCCAGATGCGGTGCTGCGACGCTTCGTGCTCGGCGGCACGGGGCCTTGGCTGGCCGAACCAGCGCTGCTTCCACATATCGTAGGTGCGCTGCATCTCGGCGTCCTGCGCGTCGCGGCCCTCACGACGGGAGTTGAGAGGAAGGGCGCCGAGCATGTAGGGCCACAGTAAGCGCCGCGCCTCGGGAGTGAGGCCGTGTCGGAAGACGCGCTGCGCGATATCATGAGCTGGCGCACCAGACTCGAGGAGCTCTGTACACGCCGCATGTGTCAGGGGCACGAGCTTGTCGGTCTGGGGCAGCGTCGGAAGGTACGAGGTGCCGAGCAGCGACTCGGCATCGCGATCAGGATCACGGAGCATGGCCTGCTCGGCCATGCGATTCAGTTCGCCTTCCTGGGCGACTTGGCGCGCCCATTTCGTGAGGTAGACGCGCGCAGCATCAAATTCGACCGAGAGGGGGTCGCTCGACGTCGGAGCCGTGGAGTCTGTCTGGGCACTGACCATGTAGGGCCCCGCCTGCGACGCGGAGAGTTGGGGTGCGGCGCGGCGCACGATCGGATGCGACAAGAAGGCATGGCCACTATCGCGGGCGCCGCGCATGACGTGAGAGAGCTGCGTGAGGACGGACATGTGGGTCGACTTGGCCCAGGCGGCCAAGGTGTCCGAGTGGGTCGGGGCGGGCGGCAGCGGCGAGCGGCGGGCGAGCACGGCCTCGATCGCGTCGTCGGCGAAGCGCGGGGTCTGGTGCTTCGCGCGCTCTTCCGCGGAGGGGTTGATGAGGTACAGGCTCGGCACCTGCTGGCTGGCGAGGATATCGGCAAAGGGGACCAGGGCGTCGACGAGGCGGTGGCCGTCCCAGTCACTTGACGCGCGGCGATGTTCGTCGTACGGGCACGTGTGGAAGAAGAGCGTGTGCTTGCTCTGGGCATACAGCTCGACGAATCCGATGGGGCGCATGGCCGAGGGCACATGCTCGCGAATCGCCCGCAAGTCACGCAGGGGCACGCGAAACGCACAGGGATGCTGTGGGGCGTCCGGCACGCCGAAGTGCACCACCATGTTCCTCGCATGCTGCGGCGCATCGCCCTCTGTGCCTATCTGCACGCGGCCATGCACATTGTCGCACGTCCGAGCCGTCGGATGCACCGCCGCCGGCAGCGCCAGCACGGCCTGACCCCCTGTCATGGGTGGAGGGAGCGAGGGGCGAGGGACGTGCGTGGATCTGTTTCGTGTCACTACCGCCGTATGTACCGTGTTGCGAAATCCCGTATCGACATTAGGGGCCCTGCTCGATGAGGCGCTCGATGGCCAGCAGGGGCTTGTTCCCGATGTGGCCGCCACCGGGGATGCGAATGCTGCCCGTGTACGGCGTCGACGCCGCATTGCTCTGGGCAGCCATGAGCGCCTGGCGCTGGCGCAGCGCATACAGCACAGGCCGGATGGTCTGGACCAGGCGCTCGCGGTCGTGGCCGTGGAGCGTCTGGAGGAAGCGCTGCAGCACATAGTTCGCGTACTGGTCCTGCATCATGACCGTCGCAATGCAGAGCGGGGCCGTGCCCTCGAGGAGGAGCGGCAGGCCCTCGACGTCCGAGGCACGCAGCGGGGCCAGCAGTTCCTCGAGCAGGTCAGCCAGGTCGGCGGGCTGCGCGACCTGGATCACATGCTCGACGACGTTCGACGCAAACTTGTGGCGCGAGAGGGCAAGCAGGTGCGACTTGGCGACGCCCACAATCGCAAGGCGGTCGCGCTCCTCGCCGTGCTGCAGGACCCACTGGACGACATAATTGCCGTACTGGTCCTGCATGAGGCGCAGCGTGTCCTTGTGCATCTCGTCGAGGAGCGGCCGGCGCTGTTCCTCGCTGCAGTACGCAAAGATGCGCTGCAGCACACGGCACGAGTAGCAGTGCGACGCGAGTACGGGCACATGGCCCAGGAACGCCGAGGCAATAAAGTCGAGGTGCGGACTCGGCACCTGCTCCAGGATTTTTTGGATCACGTGGTTCGCATTTTGATCCCGCACACAGTCCAAGACGTGCGGATGCAGCTCCTGGCCGAGGCGGATCTTTTGCTCCTCGTCGACGCGCTCAAACGCCTTTTGCACGACGCGGCAGCCGTACGTGCCGAGCGAGAGCGAGAGCACATGGCCCTCGAGCTGGCCGCCCAGCGTGCGCACCTGCTCGCGTGAGCCGTACTCCAGCAGCTTTTGGATCACATAGTTGCCAAACACATCCGCCATGAGCCGACGCGACTCGGGAAACAGCTCCTCGAACACCTGCGTGCGCTCCTGCGGCGTGCAGTGATCCAGCTTCTCCTGGATCAGCCGACTGCCGTGCTGGTCCATGCTGATCTCGGCCAGCTGACCACGCACGTCCCGCAGCTCCCAGTGCGCCGCATCGTCCTGCAGCGGCGCCGACACAGCGCGCGGCACACCACCCTCGTCGCGCCGGTGGAAGCGGCCACCGAGATCGCCCGTGCCTCGCTCATAAGCACGCGTGCGCGACGAATTGCGCGAGCGCACAGAGCCCTCATCGCCATGCACATCGTGCACCGTCGCCTGAGACCGCGCGCGCACGTACGGCGCAAGCTCATCGTCCAAGACGGCTGGGCCCGTCGGCGCAATCGGCACCGTGTCGCCCAGCCGCAGCGTGCCCGGCCGACCAAACCACTTGCCCTCGTCGCGGCGCTTCGGGCCCGGGCGCGACGACGGATCCAGCGCATCAGGCGAGTCGCAGATCGTCGCCGACGACGCCATGGACGGCGACTGCGGCGTGTACCGCGCGTACATACCATGCACACCGTGGCCGGCCACGGCAGCAGCGGCAGATTTGCGTGCGTGCGTAGAGATACGACCCCCGCTCATAGGCGATGACGGCGAGTCAGGCGCGCGGTGAGCTCGATGCACCGAGCCGGTCCGCTCGCGCATCGGACCCACCGACAGATCGACCGGCAGGGTCATCGACCGCACGCGCTGCGCCAGGTCCTGGTTGACGAACGCCGACGGCTGCATCGACGCATCCAGCACATCCGGCCGCGCGTGACTCGTCGGCGGAGCAGGCGGCATATGCGACCGCGGCTCGTCGTCGCCCAAGACGAGCGCCACCGACTTTTCGGCGTGGAGCGGCGCTGTCGCATCGTCCGGCGACGACGACAGCACAGCAGTCGAGGGCCCATAGCCCAGCGGATCGATGGGAGCAGGCGTCTGCGTCGGTGGGTACATGGACGGCCACATCGGCGGTCCCTCGACGTCCGAAAGCGGCCAGTCCGACGCGGGCGCTCGTTCGTCCTGCGTGTGAATCGGCGGCGACCCAATCGCATGGCTCGGCATAGGAAAGCCGAACTTGGTCGAGCCCAGCGGCAGCGGCGCCGGTCCCGCCGATTCCACACCAAAAGCGTGTTCCATCGGCATAGGGAAGGCGGCTGACTTGGGCGACAGAGGACCTTCCATGCCGTGGCTAGCGAGATTCCCAGGTGGCGGAGGCAGAGGCATGTGGGATGGGCCATGCCGTGACACCTGTGAGCCCAGCAAGTCGTCCACAGCATGCAAAAACTCGGTCGCATTATCTGTAAGTGTGCGACGTGGACGCCGACGTCCAGGGGCGCCGTTGGGCAAGAGACCGGGCGGCGACGTCAGAGCGTCTGCATCCCAGGGATGGGGGCCAGGAGATGATACAGTAGGATGCACCGACCATGAGCCTGTTCGATGCAGCGAGAGGGGGGCGGGCGCTGGCCGAGGAGGCACGGCACTAGGGAGAAGCACCGGGTGCTCTAAGGGCGAAGCGGCACCACGCGAGCTGGGATGGCGGTAATGAATGGATGGAAGACCCGCTAATGGATCTGGTCCTGTATTTTCTTGCATCATGCCTAGAGGTACATATATTACAGCGTGAGAACAAAGGTGGGCGGGGGTGCTTCGTTAACAGGCGTGACCGTTGGCAGCCGGGACAAAAAGCGAGGAGGAAGACGTTTCAGCGCCGATCCACACGCCCTCAGCGATGCAAGCGCTGAATAAGCCCTCTGGCAGAAAAAAAACGGCGCTCGAAAAAAAAGGCCTCGAGCACCACACCACGCCTCAGCATGGACCCGCGTCCCGACATGTACGAATGGTTTCATCGCCGAGCGGCATGATATAGCTATTCCACGCTATAGAGCATAGAGACATACAAGGGCCGACAGCACGGCATCCTTACTTTTGTTGGTACGACCAGACGTTCTTCATCACTGCAGGGTTAGCCAACGTTCTCTGTCGGTATCGTGCCAACGCCTGGCCAGGCGACGTTACCACACACCGTGCATACCGCGCATGTAGCAGAGGTCTGACACTCGACAAGCTCATGCACAGGAGCCGGCGAGCTCTTATCCGCTGCCTGTTCCTTTTCGCTCCGTGAAAATGTGGAATCCTGCCCCTGCCGTAGAAATGGGAGTGATCCCGCAGCCAGGCGCAGACTGTCAGGAGCGGTTCCATGCGCGGTGGTGGTGGTGGTGGTAACACCCGTCTGACCTAGGGTCGTGTGGCACGGTATCCTGATACGTACAGCCCATCTGTTGCGCAATACGGTTAATCGAGTCGTCACTCTCAGCCTGGTGACGAACGGCGCCCGAGATCGGAATGTTGGTCGTCGAGCCAGGAATCATCTTGCCGTTCTCGTCCACGTCGGCCACAGCGATCTGGACCGAGGCGTGGTCCTTGGCCTCCATAAGGCGGCCCGTGGCAGCGCACTTGCGGGGCACGTAAAGATCGACAAGCTCACCCTATTCTGTGTTAGTACCACACTCATCGCACGCGCGCTATTCACGTACGTGTTCGTTCTCCATGTTGGAAGCGGTAGGGCAGTTGGGGGAGGAAGGTCAGCGTCAGGGCCACGCCGTCCACCTGCCGATTTGGTCACGTGTTTACATATAGTTGTTAGTACGAGTGACACGGGCTTACGTCATGGTGTGTCGGCAGCCGCGCGTGGCAGGCCCAGCCCGCCACACGAGCCATCCCCGCGGCGAGACAGGGCGTTCGGAGGTGGCGCATTTCGTATCGCTTGACCTGCGCGCATCATGACCGACGTATGTATATACCTTCCACTTATACAGAAAGACACACAAGTACCATTTTGATGTCAAAATGACATGCGGAGCTTGCTCGCGTGCGATCGAACGTGTTCTGGGAAAGCTGGAGGGTACGTACCTGATCGCGTAGGAGGGATCGGCGACATTTACACCAGGCGTCACGTCGTACACGGTCAGCCTCGAGCAGCAGAGTGTCGACGTCGAAGCTTCGGTGCCTTTTGAGACGGTGCTGGAGAAGATCAAAAACACAGGCAAGGAAGTGCTCACTGCGCAAGTGATAGCCTAAGTAGACATGCATACAGGGTGTGGATCTATGTCATGGCCGCACCCAGCGCCGAACGCGCCAGGAGCATCTCCAACGCACCATTTACCTGGAACAGCTGAGACTGGAGACGCATTTCCTCGCCCAGCTTGGCCCAAATGCGCCCGAACAGGTCGTCAATGATCGGCGATTGGCCCAACACCGACGCGTACGTATCAATCACCAGATTCAGTGTGTCGCACACAAGATGGGTGTACTGCGGATTCGTCACATGCCGCAACAGGAAACGCAAGATGGGCTCGAGCGTCACGTCGTCACGTCCTGATATGGCACGACGCAGACCGTCCGCCTGGCCACTCGGCGAGCGACGAATCAGCTCCATGATCAGGGCAAACGTCACACTCGCAGGCACGCCTTGCTGCAAACTCGCATCCAACGCATCCCGGTAGCGGAACGCTTTGAGGAGCTGATCGTAGCGCTTCAGCCGTTGGCGCCGCGTCGACTCCACGGACAGTTCGTCAGCCCGCGTCGCAGCACTCGCCCGGGTGGGGCCCGTGGCAAAGTGCTCATAGGCACCTGTGCGCAAAGCGGCACGCCGACGCTCACGGCTCTCGAGCTCGCTAGCTTTCAGCTCGCGCTTCCGGATGCACAGTGTGCCGTCCGACATGCCCACGGCAATATGGCTTTCATCGGGACTCACGGCCAAACTCAAGATGGGCGCTGGATACCGCATCGTGTGCGTGACGCGATAGTCCTGCGCTGGATCATACACCTTGACAAGATGATCGAGGCCACCGCTCAGTAGTCGCATGCCACCACTTCCTTCGTCCGAGGTGAATCCAGCGCCCGACTCGACGGACAGCGCCAGTTTTGTGATCGTCTTTTGGTGGTTGGATATCGCGCGCATGCAACGGCCCCCACTCATGATATCCCATACACGCAGCATGGGCCCTCCGGCACTCACCGCCACGCCACTGCCACCCGTCGGGTACACCAACACATCTTCGACCGGCGCTCCATGTTCCATGCACATGGCTTGGCCGTCGTGTTCGCTCATGCGCAGATCCCATAGACGCACCGTGCCGTCATAGGCGCCCGACATGACGACATGCGGGTTGTCTTGAGAGATGGCTCCAGCGCGCACATAGTCCGTGTGGCCCTCAAAGCGGCGCGTCTCTTTTTGTTCAGGCATATCCCACATGCGCACAGTGCGGTCATCTGAGGCCGTCAGCACCTGCGTGATATCCGTCGAAAATTTAGATACATGCACGGGCATCTGGTGTCCTTGGAAAGAGCGCAATATCGTACGTGAGTTGGTATCAAAGACTTGCACATTCCCCGTGTCCTCGCCGGCCACCAGCAAACGGGCATCCGAGCGAAAGTGCGCGCTGCGGGCCACATCCTTAAAACGAGTGATGGTCTTTACTACGCGACTTGTGCGCATGCTGTAGATCTGCACGCGAGTGCCTGTCGTGACAGCGAATCGGCCACGCGAGCTCGAGCCACTAGGATCATCGTCCGTGGCATGGCTCGATGGCACAAAGTGGATGCACGTCACGGGCGCAAACTCTTTGAGAAAGACAGGCGAGTAAAACTGATTCCTCCAATATAGCGACTCGGAGTGCGAGTGCAGCGACGATGAGGCCGTCGCTGCAGCCGTCGGCGGCGCTCTCAGCGGCTGATACTCCATCGTCCAGGAAGCAAGAAGCCAGGCTGAAGCGACATTTTTTTTGGTCATGGCACGTGATAGCGGACGCGCCGCTCGCCGCTCGAGGGCCGCTGCTGCCTCCACCCAGCCGGCACGCCGGTGTCGTGGGAGGCATGGCGGACCATGGGCGGCAGGACAGGTGCTTTGTGTATGGCAGTGCAGAGGAGCTGGGCTCAGACCTTGTCAATGCGAAGTCTTACTCGAAAAAGGTGGCTGTGCTGAAGCGCATTATAGCGAATGCAACGATGGGCAATGACATGAGCGCACTGTGTACGAGTGTGGCGGAGTGCATGAGTCTTCAGGATATCCATATAAAAAAGATGGGGTACTTTTTCCTGTCGAACTACGGTATGAGGAAGAAGGAGGCATTGACGCCCTATATCGATTTGTTTACGCAGGATGCGAAAAGTCAAGATGCGATCACACGTGCTTCGGCACTGCGAACCATGGCGTCTCTCCTCACCGACGACATGGTGCACGGCCTCCTAGATCCTGTACGCAGCGCTTTGTACGACAAGAAACCATACGTTCGCAAAACAGCGGCCATGTGCGTCGCTCGGATGTACATGTACGATGCAGCTCTCATGGAAAAAAGCGGGTTTATCGAAAAGCTCTTTGGCATGATGTATGATACGAGCACCGACGTGGTGGTGTCAGCGGTTGCAGCACTGTATCACATGGCAGAGAGTAGCCACACGATGCAACTCTCTGTCAACTTCAAGCAGGCCAACCACCTCGTGCAAGTCATGCATCAATGTTCTGAATGGGGGCAGACGTACATTATGGAGACGCTGTTGTTTTTTACGCCGCAGACGGGCCAGGAGGCCCATATGCTCGCAGATGCTTTGTCGCGGCATGTGCAGGTGCACAGCCCGACATTGGCACTCACAGCCAGCAAGGTGGCCATGTTTCTGATGAATTATATGAGCGACATGGAGCGGATGAACGCGCTAGGACGGTGGATTGGCTATGTGCTCATGCCGCATATGAAGGCGCCTCCAGAGATCTTGTATACGATCCTCACGAACGTGCTTCTATACTTGCAGCGTCGGCCCATGGTGCTGCGGTTGGAGCTTTCTCCCTTTTTATGTACATACAGCGACCCAGAATACATCAAGCTCGTCAAGCTCGATATCCTGTATCAACTAGCAACGCAATCGAATGCAACCGATGTGCTGGATGAATTACAAAGCTGCGTGACGGACATCAACGAGAACATCGCACGCAAAGCCATCCACATGATCGGACGCCTCGCCCTCAAGTGGAGCCTTGTGGCTGACCCGTGCGTGGCGGCGCTAAAGACCATCATGCAGGGCCATGCGGACTATGCACTACAAGAGTCGGTGATGGTGGTCAAGGACATTTTGCGCAAATACCCAGACCGCTACGGCTACATTGTCACAATGCTATGTGACCACATTCCCTCTCTGTATGAGTCCCCAGCCAAGGTGTCCATGATCTGGATCTTGGGGCACTTTTGCGATCGTGTCGAAGGTTCTACCGATGCGCTGCATGACTATACCCTGTCCTTTTTGGACGAGTCGTCCGATGTGCAGCTGGCACTCTTAACAGCCACAGTCAAACTGTTCCTTCGGAAGCCAAAATCTGGTGGACCAATTGTACAGAAGATCCTGCATCAAGCGACGGACCTCGTCGCCAATCCGGACGTACGCGACCGTGGCTATTTTTACATGCGCCTCCTGACTTTGGACGCCAATATAGCTATGGCTGTGGCATTTGCCGATGCGTCCTCCGAAGAGGCCCTCGAACAGCTTCAACAGCATGTACTAGACCAGCTGATTTTGCACGGTGCAAGTCTGGTCCCGCTCCTGCAGCAGAACCCACCTGTGATGATACCAAAGGTGAGGCACAGGTTCATGCCCGACTCGCCCGCGCTCGAACCATCAGCGCGACCGCATGCCAGTACACACATGCACGCAGAGCCGTCTCAGTACCACACTATGCACGATACCGATGACGAGGCGGTATATACAGACCTCGCGCCGCCCCAGCCGTCCGACTGTGCCTCTGTAGCGGTGGGCCAGCTCATTTGACGTGGAGCCGCGTAGGCCTGACCCAGAAGCCAAGTCGTCATGTGATTGGATATAGAGTGTAAATGCCAAACAATCCTCCACACTCGGCGCGTGCAGCGCCACAAGGGGCAGTCGACGCCCATTTTGACTGCACACTCAACAACGTTGGACGCTGTCATGTCGGCGAGACAGTATGACCGCGTCGCAGCAGAGCCCCGGCAGTCTCGTGAGCGTTCTGGAAAATCGAATGTCAACGGACCAAGGGAGCACGATTCTACGTGGAACAGGAAGGCATATGCGACCGATGAAGACCCTGCTGACCGGGCGACGTACGCATCGCGCAAAAGTTTTGGGTCTGAAAACTGGGAAGATGCCGAGGACAGCACAGAACTCAATGCATTTATTAATATGCCCAGTCGGGTGGTGCAAGATCCGTATCTGCATGACCTAGAGTCGGGCACGACCAATGTATCCACACCGACATCCGTCAAGCACGGCGTCTCATCTCAAGTCATGGAGCCTGCATCACCGGGACTATATAATAGCATGACGAAACGTGTGGGTCGGCAGCCGAATGCTGGCCAAGGTATGGTGATGCTGCACCCCATGCAGGCAGAGTCTGATGACTACCTGCACATTCCTGATAAAAACCCTGACGCCCATTCTTGGCGTCCGACGCTGCGTGGTTTGGGCAATGTGTTCACCATCACCATCATTGGCTTGTCTGTGCTCATGTTATTTGTGGGCTACCCTATCCTGGCCGACCATCAGCGCCAGTTCAACAAGGGTTTGGCGAGCTTTTTAGCAGATGCTGAGTCTAGCAAAATCCCTGTTCGAGGCTTGATCGACGAGGATACGGAGGAGCAGTATCACACATGGACGAATCCGGTGGACAAGTCTCAGTATGATCTTGTGTTCAGTGATGAATTTAATAAGGATGGACGCACGTTTTGGCCAGGCGATGATCCTTTCTGGGAAGGCGGCAACTTTTACTACGCCGCTACGCACGACTATGAGTGGTACACGCCCGAGGCTATCACGACCAAAGATGGCTACTTGCTTTTCACGATGGACGAGTATGTCGAGCGCTTAAACTTGTTCCGTTCCGGCATGCTTCAGTCCTGGAACAAGTTTTGCTTCCAGGGCGGATACATTGAAGGCAGTGTGATCCTGCCGGGCTCACACGATATGCAGGGCTTCTGGCCCGGTTTCTGGTTGATGGGCAACCTAGGCCGGCCTGGCTATTTGGGCTCTACTGACGGAATGTGGCCCTACGCGTACGAGGCGTGTGATGTGGGTATCATGCCGTACCAGAAGGACACGGATGGCTCGCCCGTAGCTGCGTCGCGCGTCAAAGCAAATGGCGATCAGAGCTACCATCACAAGAATCTCTCTGCTTTGCCGGGTATGCGCTTCCCCTCGTGTACGTGTTCCGGACAAGACCACCCGGGTCCTAATCGGAAAACGGCACGCTCCGCCCCTGAGCTGGATATTTTCGAAATCCAGGTGCAAGGAGATGAGTCGCATGCATCACAGTCCTACCAGGTGGCTCCGTATGACGAGAATTATATTTGGTTCAACAATAAGGGGTCATACAAGGTGTATGACTCGGACATCACAAAAAGGAACCCGTGGTCTGGTAATCCGTATCAAGAGGCCATGTCGTGCACGACCACGTTACCTCACTGGCCCTTCTTTGATGCGTCCAAGAGGCCGAGGCCGATTCGGTTCGGTGTAGAATGGGATCCGGACTTTGAGAACACCGGCAGCGGACACATTACTTGGTACATGGACGGCAAGCCAACGTGGACGCTGAATGATGCGGCATTGTCAGGCGATGAGAATACAGAGATCAGCCGACGCATCTTCCCCAAAGAACCTATGTTCATTATTATGAACTTGGGCATCTCGAGCGGTTTCCAGCAAATCAAGTGGGACGATTTGGAATTCCCCGCCCACATGGCTTTCGACTACATCCGCGTATACCAAAAGCATGGCACGCAAAAGCGTGTTACCTGCAACCCGGACAACTACCCCACAGCCGACTATATTCAAAGAAACTTGGAATTGTACTACAACAACAACCTCACGTCCTACCTGGACTCGTCCCACCAGGCCTGGCCCAAGAACAGCCAGATGAACCAATGCTAAAGACGCCCGCAGCCTGTAGTCTTTTTCTGTATTAGTAAGCAAGAAAGTGAACAACCTCAGCGCTGGGCACATCGCTGCGTCTTTTACGCACTGCACACGTGCGTGGCCATGTTTCTGGGGCGTGAAGACGTGGTACGGCAGGGAGAGGGGAGTGATCGATCTCTGACCCTGCCTGGCATGGCCCCACACCATTCTGCTCCTCTGTCCGAGGCAGTCATGGAAAAGATCCCGATGTCTCGGACGCCTCATATGGAGCAGTATGATGGGGTGTCGCATCCACAGAACCAGTCCCTGCTCCCGTACCTGATCTCGTCACGGTCGCGAGAAGATACCATTATGCGCAACCGCGCGGCGCTGCGTTCCTCGACGCCAACGAATGATGGGCGGCCCCACGCGCCCAGTTGGCGGTCCTCGACGCCAGGTGCCTCGACGAGCAGCGGCGGCAGTCATGCGATGTACAAAGCCCCCCTTTGGCGCTCCTCCTCGCTGTCTGTCATGCCTTCCTCCCAGAAATTCTCACTTCGACCCTCGTCCCAGCATGATCCCTACGGGTTTGTGCGTATGGCCCCGGACGAAATGGGCAATCCACGCTACTTTCGCTGGTATCAACGAGAGCGACAGGTGCCCAGCATCCGTTCTATGCAGCATCCCTACCTCGCCCGACGGTACGTGCATCGTCCCATGGAATACGCCCATCGCGCTCAGATGATGCCCACGCCCCAGACACCTCCTCGACCCTCGCAAACACCGATCCAGGCACCGGGTGAAGTTGCCTCCGTTCTCGAGCCATACCTCTCACCGTCCACACCCAGCACAGATGTGGAACCTCCCAGCCTCGATCATGTCTCCCGCCTCGTACCCTCGGCGCTGCACCACGTCTTTGAGCCGGACAGCACCCGGGACCAGCCGCATCTCGACAAACTGCGCGTACGAAAGCAGCGGCTGCACATGGCTTATACCACGGGTGATTGGAGCCTGTCAGACGACGTGGCCATGCTCTGGACAGACTCAAAAAAGCGGAAAGCATCGAATCAAGGCCCTTTGAGCATAGAAGAGAAGAAGGCCAACCACATTGCGTCAGAACAAAAACGGCGCTCAAATATCCGCAAGGGCTACGATACCTTGGCCAGTATGCTGCCGGCCGTTACCAAGACAGAGCCCGAGTCAGTACCAGAGGAAGATGCACGTGCGAATCTACCCAACGAAGTCTCGATCCTACTCGAGGCCGTGGAGTACCTACAAGGGCGCTTGCAGCGGCACGAGCAACTCCGACAACGCAAGAAAGACTTGCAGCATCAGCTCTTCCAACGATATGCGGGTATGTCATCATAATGGCGCTAGGATATCAGCAATGTCAGCTACCACGTTGAGTCCACGAGCCTGCATGGCCTCGTCGTTCTGAAACTTGGACAGATGTCGTGAGCCAGAATCGGCGCTGCGTAAGCGATGGTATACGTACAGAATCGTGACGACGACAGGTCGAGTATCAGGGCGCTGCGCCTTCAGACGAAGCGCTGTGCGGACAGCTGCGACGCAATGCACGGCGGACGATGAGCCTAGGAACAGGCCATCATGCGTCGAAAGCCACCGCGACATGCGCACAGCTTCATCGTCCGTCACACGCTCAGCGGCATCAATAAACGGCAAGCCCAGCTCCAGATTGCGCGTAAGACGGTTGAGTCCAATGCCTTCTACCACGGTATCAACTTGATGTCGGCGGCGCGTGCCTTCTGCTTCGGTGGCATTGTACATGACGCCATACTGGATGCGATTGTACACGCCCGAGCCCGGTGGATCGGCGGCGACTGTGAGGACCGACGGACTCACCTCTTTGAGGTAGGCCGACACGCCCGAGAGCGTGCCACCCGTCCCGGTGCCAGCGACAAAGGCATCCACGTGTCCCTGCGTTTGTGTCCATATTTCTGGACCTGTGTGTTCATAGTGTGCGGAAAAATTGGCATCCGTCTCGAACTGGTCGGCGAAAAATGCCCGAGCACACGGCTCATGGCGATTCGGCTTCCAGGACTGCGCACGCGTCCGTGCCTCATTGACAAAGTGGCGCGGATCCACAATACCCCGCGGACGCACTGCTTCCACAACTGCGCCCAACCGACGCAGCAGAGTGGCTTTTTCTTCGGCCACATCATCCGGCACAACAATACAGCAGCGGTAGCCTTTGGCACAAGCCAACGTAGCTAGCGATATACCCGTTGAGCCTACGGTACCTTCGAAAATCCACGACCCCGTGTGTGGTACGAGCAGCTCATCTTTTTCGGCCTCTGTGATGATTTGCAATGCTACACGGTCCTTGGGGCTGCCTCCAGGGTTCACAAATTCCGCTTTGCCTAGGATCTCGCAGCCTGTCAGATCTGATAGACTCCTGATACGCACAAGGGGCGTATTGCCGATCATGCCTTCGACGCCTGAGACGATCGAATGACTCTGTTGAAGTTGAATTGGCACAAAGTCGTTGTTCGGCGATGATCGAGCCACTTTGCGTCGGATGCTGGCACGCTCAAGCGCTCGATGAGCTCTTGCTAGTGCCAGAGCTCCCAAGCCAGTACAGAGACCCACCAAAAACCCCACGACCCAGATGCCAGTATAGCGGTAACGCGTGAACACACGGGCTAGTCGGTCCATGATCTTGGATGTGAAATAGTGCCGACCCTGCACGGACCGCGAAAAATAAAAGCAAAAATGTTCCCAATCCGGGAGTCGAACCCGGGTCTTGTCGGCGCCCCACTGGTGAAGGACCACATGAAAGCGACATATACTAACCGTTGTACTAACTGGGAGGCACGTGCCAGTTGAGAAAATCTGAACAGCTTTGACGCTGTGCAAGAGGGAGATTGATCAAGAAAAAGAGTTCCCAATCCGGGAGTCGAACCCGGGTCTTGTCGGCGCCACACAGTGAAACACATGAGAGCGACATATACTAACCGTTGTACTAACTAGGAGAACTTGGATTGGAAATACTCTAGGGGCGATGTAGACGAGCAAGGGCTATGTCCAGCCACGGCGGCCGTACGCAATGACCTCCTGCGAGGTGAGTTGTTCTCCACGTACCTGGATCCATTTTTTCGAAGAGGCAGGGACCCATCGCGAGCGAGCCAGCTCTTCCAATTTGCAGAGACATTGATGATGAATGGAGCCACGAGTAGAATGCTCGTGAAGTGTACATGCAGACATGTCGAGCTGTGACAGTGACCCTGTTAGTAGCAGCAAGGCACATCCGGCCTCGAGTTCGTGCATGGGTACTTGGACCCACGGGATTTCGTGTAAAAACAGGGCCTGAAGCCATTGTTCGACAGTAGCTGGCGTCGCCACTACGTGTAAACGGGCTAATTCGCCGACAAAGCGGGCAGCATCGATCAAGTCGGGTCCCTGGACGTCGGTGAGGAGACAGGGTCCGTGGGACGATGATGCGTCGGCCCCGGGTACTTGAAGGAACGGCTGGCTGGTATGTCGTTGCTTCTGGAAGTCGGTGAGTTGTTGGTGTAAATTGCGTTGGAATACGTCATGCAAGATGGTTGATGTGCACGCACTGTGCTGCGACTCGAGCGTCTGCAAGTGGGCCGTCGGTAAGAGATGAAGGGGGTGTAGGTGTTCGTGTGCGGTCCAGCGGCGTAGATACGCGAGAATGTGTGCGCAGTACTGAGCCATGATAGCCGGGCGTGTGTAAGGACGACGAGCGTCGCGAACAGCCATGTACCACACCGTGTGAGCGATGTGCAAGCTGAGTCGTTCCGCCATATCAGCTCCGACGGTGGCTGAGACTTGTTGGCTCCACAGAGCGTGAGCTTTGCTGGTGGCGGGGGTACGTGGGATCAGCTCGTGGGTCATGCGCGGGAGCCGGAAGCTAGGCGGTGAGAGCGCATAATCTTCTGGCGTAGCAGGACGCCATGCGCGCGTCAGCAGCTCGATGGTCTGACGCGCGGCGTGTTTGGCCAGGCCCGCCACGTCGCAGTTGAGGGTGGCGGCCAGCTTGGCAAAGACGAGATCAAGCTGCCAAGCGAGTTTGTCAAAGGCCAGTTGATCGCGTGTGAGAAGGGTACGTACAAACGCGCGCTGCCAGGTGGCATCCGTCGAGGGCCGAGCGCAGCGCGCCATGATCGCGGCCATGTCGCTGTCGGGGGGTGACACGAGAATCGTTGGTGGCGACGATGGTGTGGGCCGCGGCCAAGAGCCACCGGGCTTGCGGGGTATGGCGAAGAACGGCGACGATGGACTGCGTGGTGCAGGCGGCAGCGCGTGCAGAGGGCGGCGCGGGATGGGAGGCTTGGGTGTATAGCGCGCGCGTTTGACTGCGGGCGAAGCTTCCTCCTCCGAGGAGCGTTTGTGTAGACTGGTATCACTACTACTACTGCGGCATGGCTCTATGCGCGGCGTCTGTCGGTAGGAAAGAGGGCGTGTGCGGCGCTCCAGCGAGCCGAGTGAGTGGCGCCACCGATCGGCCATGATGAGGGAGATGAGGGTATGACACCGAGTTACGTCACATCCACCTGCACTGCTGTGCTGGCATAGAGGTGCGGCTCGGTGGCGTTCGGCCATATGACGTGAGCATATGCGCCCACGAGCCACGGCCCTTCGGACAAGAAGCACACGGACGTGGTCCATTCGAGTTCGGGGGAAGCGAGAGGAGACCAGGTCATGTCCCACGCCCCTTCGGGCGCCATGGCATGCATGCGGGGCGCATCTGTGCCGAGGCGCGGCTCGATGCGTACGCGTACGGACTGGGCTCCCTCGAGTCCGCGCACACGGATGGTGGGACGCACCACCGAGTCGGCGGCCGCGGCTGTGTCCATGAGCACATCGACGTGGACGCGCGGCGCCACGAGCAGCGGCACATGAGCGTCGGAGGGCCAGAGGGCACGTAGATGCACGTCGCCGTGGGCCTCCGCGCTCGTCGTCCACGTCGCCCGCACGCGTTGCCACAGCGCTTCGCGCACCCAGAACTGGGCCTTGGCCGCGTCTGAGAGCGTGGTTTTGGGCACGACATACTGACGCTCGCACAGCGCAGGAATGGGCCGGAGGAGATCGGCGTGCGTGAGTGTCATCGGTGCCATCGGCCATGCCATGCGGGCCGACTCGCCTGACGGCAGTGTGCGCTCGAGGCGCACACCCGCATCGATACACACACGCAGGGACGACGTGGACACATTCCGTGCGTGGAAGCTCACGAGCACATACGGGCCGGGCTGCGGGGCAGGCGCCTGCAGGGCCGCGAAGAGCCGTTGCGCCGAGGCATCGCTGATGCGCTCGACGCGCAAGTCGCTCGTCATGACGCTGGGCTCGACGCAGAGGGGCAGCGTCGCTACCTCGGAGCCGGCGTGCAGTCGGACCCAGTCGCAGCCCGTCCGTCCACGTACGTGCACATCTGCATACGCTGTGGCATGCGGTGCCACGGACACGCGGGTGGGGTGGATCGTCGCGACGGGCTCGTGCAGCGCGAGCCACTCGTGCTCGTACAGCTCGATCTCTGACGCCTCACGGTGTGGCGGCGGCTGTCCATCATCCACGGAGCATGGCACGTCGATGGGCGCATCCGAGGGGTTGTGCAGGGCGACACGCACATGCTCTGAGGCGCCGTCCATAAGCAGGACGACCGAGGTGGGTAGGCGGATGTGGCAGGGCGCACGCGGCGCGCCCAGCGCGCATGCCAGCGATGCGGGCGGTCGTTCGAGCGCCTGGCTCAAGTCTCGTACGCGCGCCTGGATGATCCACTGCACGAGCTGAGCGCCTGGGCGGCCCAGCAAGCCTGCGACGCAGCGAATAGGTGCGCTGCTTTTGTGGATGTGTAGGGTGTGCGCCTCGGCGCCCCACAGCCGCACACGTACGCCGCGGAGGTGCCAGGTGCCGGGGGCCTGGGGCACGACGTGGAGCTGGAGGGTGTGAAGGCAGTGGGGGGGCACGACGGCTTGCACGGCGGGCGTCGACACGTCGAGGCCCGCGCCTACCGCGTGCACATCGTACAGGGGCAGGGGGATGGGCCATGGGTTGCACAGGGATACGTGCACGCGGCCAGCATGCCATTGCATGGAGCGCAGCAGGTCGGGTGGGCCCCAGTAGCGCAGCTGGACATGCGGCGCATATGTCTGAGCGCGTGGAAGCGCGTGACGCAGGCCGTCGAGGATCGCGGCCGTGGGGCGCGTGTGTCGCAAGAGGAGCGCCGCAAAGAACACTTGGCCCAAAGGTTCGTCGAGCGCCTCACACTGCACGATCAAGTCCTGGAGGAGCTGTACCTGCAGATCGTGCCATCCAAACGGCGCTCGTGGGCGGTATGCGACGGCGGCCGAGTCGCTCAGTCGCGGCAGCCATCGGCGGCCTTCGTCGCCGAGGGCGGAGGTGAGCATGTCGGTGTAAGCGTACGCACATACGCGCTGACGAGCGATCTCGAGGATGTGCGTCGGAGGCACATGCACGAGCGGCGAGGCCAGTATGTCGATGCCGTAGGCATCGCACGCCGCGATGCCGAGAACGAGGGCCGGATTCGCCGAAGCGAAGACGCCCGTGGGAACGGCATCGGCACGCGGCATCGTGGTGGTGTGGGTATGCCACCGCAGCATGTCTCGCACGCTGTCCCAGGCGACGTGAGGCGCGATTGAGCGCGTTCGCAGCGTGCGAGTTAGCATGCTGCACACGACTGTGCCGAGCACACGCCCTATGTGCGCCGCCAGGCGTGTGTAGCTCAGCAGCGTGCATATGCGGTGCAGGGGCGCGAGGATGCGCAGCTGCTCGGTCGGCACGAGCAGCGGCAAGGACGGCGTGAGAGCTGCGCTCGCTGCCGCGGCGATTTCGTGGCGGTAAATGCCCGAGACGGCGGCGAGGTGCGCTTGCTCGCTGAACGTGAGCGGCACGCCCGTATCGAGCGCTGGTGGGTCGCCGCCGTACATGAGCTGGTCGTGCGCATCGGCGTTCCATCCGCCGGAAGCGAAGAGGGCGAGGAGGAAGCGCGCATATTGGAGGCACGCGCTGGCGTAGACGTACGGCGGTGTGTAGTCGCGCGACGTCTCGTTCGTCATGGACCGCAGCGCCTCGAGCTGGACGTGCGGCGGCGCGAGGCATTGGCGGTAGATGGCGAGCGCCAGGGCGTACGCCTCAGCGACGTCGCGCCATGCCAGGGGCTCCGGGGTAGGATCGTGCGTGTCCTTGTCCTTGCCCGGCGTGAGGGGGTACAAGAGGCGCGGCGCCTGCGCCACGGCCTCGCCGCCCATGCGCGAGAGAATGACCCGCGTGACGGCCCATCCCTCGAGCGCGCCCGCGAACCACACGGCGTCGTGCCCGCCGGCAAGAGCGCGCTCCCGACCTGCGTGGGTCAGGATGCTGTCGTACAGCTCGAGCGCGTCCCACAGGTACCCACTCATCATCGCTGCATCAGCCTTGACCTTGACGACGCGCAGCGAGGGCGCCGGCTTTTCGACGCTGCTCTTTTTCAGCCCAAAGATCTTGCTTGCCGTCGCGACGGTCGATTTGCGCGGCACAAGGCGCATTTCCGATGGCGGTGGCGGTGGCGGTGGCGCTGCGCCCCGCAGCGTCTCGCGGGGTGTCTCGAGCTCGTCGAGATGCGCGACGTAGTGATCGAGCTGATCAAGGAGCGAGCCGATCATGTCCGCGAGGAGCTGACGCACGTACCACCGCACGTCCTGCGCATCGCGACGCACGGCAGGCACGACGTGGACGCCCGGCTCACGGGCGCGGCACACGTCGCTCTGCGGCTCAAACGCATCATCGACGCCGTCATCGTGCTCCATAGCCATATCGCCATTTTCTCGAGCCTTTCGCACGTCAAACGCCCATACGCGATGCGCAAAGGCGTGTGGATACGCCTCCGACAGCATCGGAGGCACACGCTCCAGGGCCGTGGTACGCGTCGCGAGGCCGAGGACGCCGTGCACGACGTGATGCAGCTGAAAGGGCGCGAGGTACGTGCTCGCAGAGTCGTGCGTCGTCAGGAACGACAAGTGCACCTCGCTCTGCTCGTACACGGGCGCCCGGGGCGGCGGCCGCGAGCGTGGCACATCGGTCAGCGGGATGTGCTCGTACGCGCGCACGACACTGGACCACCGCTCAAACTCGGCCTGCTCCAGTGGCGCCGCCGGCACCAGCAGGATCCTGATCTTGGCCGGCGCGCAGAACGACGGCGTGCCGCTGGCGGAGAAGGTCGGCGCTGCTGCCATGGCCGCTCCACGACACTTGGCGCCACGCCCCGCCGTGACGTGGAGGCGACGTGCGCCTGTGTTGATGAAGGTGTGTGTCCTCGTACAGATCGGCTATGTAGGACCGCCACACATGCCCAGGAAGTACGCACAGGCATGCTGCCGCTCGTGGTGGTCGTCTATGGCTGCCGCACCGTGGCCGGGGGAACGCCTGCTGCGTAGGCATCGGGGTGCTGCTGCGCGGGCGGCGTGCCGAGGAGCTGCGCCAGGAGCAGGCCCGTCGCCCGATTCGGCGGCTGCGTGCGCAGACCCGGCGGGGGCGCCGGCGGCGTGGCAGCGTCCGCCAGCACGTCCGGCTCCTGCCCGCGCCGCAAAAGAGTGAGCAGCGAGTGGGCATCGGCCGTGGGGCCGTGCTGCGCCTGCTGCTGGGCCTGCTGCCGCGCCAGATGCGTCCGCACATCGCTCATCGAGTGCGTCGATACCGTCTCGCCCGCCTCCTGGAGCTGCCGCGCACGCGCTGCCAGCATCGCAGCGGCCGCCGAGCGCTGCTCCTCAGGCGCACGCACATTGTCCAGCATGTGGGGCGCCACGCCGCGGTGCAGCGCTGCCTGCTGCCGAAGTGGCCAGGCCGCGTCCGGCACACGCGCCTGCTCGTACGGCCCCCACACCGAGTCGGGCTCGTCAAAGGGATTAAAGGTGCCGCTGTACGGAGCCGCGTCGTGGTCGTCGGTAGGCGCCATCGAAGTCGGCAGCGACGGCAGGTAGAAGCTAAAGTCGCCATCGCCCCAATGCGTCGACAGCGGCCAGTCGAACGTCGAGAACAGGTACGGCGGCTCCACCATATCGTGGCGCCGCACATCGTCCAGCACGATCGGCGCGGCCTTGCGAGGCGTCGGCGAGCTCGGCACCGAGTCGGCCTCGCGCGCGCGCGTCGCAGCAGGCGCCTTGGCCGCCTTGGGCCGCATCTTGGGCGAGTGCATCGGAGCAGCGGCGGCCGCCGCGAGGCCGGGGAACGCCTGCGGATCCCGGGGCGGGGGCATCGGAGCCGGCTCGCCCGCCGCCGAGAACATCTTGCCCGCGTTCGCCCACGACGCCGTGCGGGGCAGCGCGGAGCCTTCATCGCCCGCGGCGGACGGAGCGGGCGACGCGTGCGAGATCGCTTCCGTCGACGCCTTTTTCGTGATCGGCATCAAGTGCATCGATGCCGGCTTGATTTTGTGCTCCGTGTCGCGCGCGGCGTGCCGCAGCGTCGCCAAGTCTTCCTTGGTGAAGGAGTCCGCTTCCTCGCCGGGCTCGTGCAGGTACGTGCACCCGGCGTTCGAGCACGGCATGTTGCGCAGGTACGACGTGCAGTACTTGGTCGTGCCGTAGCTCGCACGGATGATGCGGCCGCCTGGCTCCTTGCTGCCGTCGATCGCGACGATCGCACGAGCCGCATCTTCCTTGCTCTGGTATGTCACATACACGCCCATCGACGGATCATGCGAGCCATGTCCGTACTTGCTGGACGTCATGCGCTTGCTGATGAGGATTTTGGCCACGCGTCCGTACTGGCCAAAGTAGTCGGGGCCCTTGAGCGTCGGGATGAACTCCTCGCGCGCGAGCTTGGGGCTCAGACCCACGACGTACACCAGGTTCTTTTGCACGACGCGCATGTTCGCGAGGTGCTTGCGGTTGGTCGCCTCCATCTCCTTCTTTTCGCGCTCCTTGTTCTTTTTCGCGTTCGTGAGCCGCATAATCCTGCGTGGTAAGTCGCATGTACGCACTCTTCCGTCGACATGGCCTTGAACTCAATGGCCTGGTCCGAGTATTTTCGCCGGCACGCAGGGCACCGCCCATTCAAGTTCTGCTTGATGTGGTGCCAGCAGAACCGGCATATCTGGTAGCCGCACGGACACGGCTTGAAGTTCGCATCGGATATATCAATCTCCTCTAGACACAGCGGGCACTCCATGTCATCCTGCACGTCAGCGCGCTGCGGGCACGTACCGTTTCGTCCGACAGGTACATGTCGTGCGCCGTCGTGGCTTTGGCATGACCTGGCCTGTCAGTGGCGTCGCCGCACGTACTATGTTCGCCATGCACAGAGCTCCCTGACGCCGCACCTACGTACGCTGCCATGCCCGTCGGCATCGTACTCGTTCGCCTCGCCATACCGCCAGTGGCAACGTGCTCAGGTCAGGCGTGTGCCGACGTTCGCTCGATCGACGAGCCACCCACGCCGCGCGCGCAAAACGTAGAAAATGTACCTCGGCCGAAGGCACGTGCCTGCACGTGGCGTGTGTCTCCCCCCCCGGACGACGGCGGGGCGCGTCGCGGCCGGCGGCGGCGCTGCGGACAGCAGCATGTCGGTCGCGGCGACGAACGGCATCCACACGGTCATCTTTCTGTCCTTTTCGCTCGCCCTTGGCTTCCTGCTGGTGATTTTGTCGTGCGCGGTATGGTCGAACTGGATGCCGATCTGGTCGGCCTTGTCGTTCGCGCTCGCCCCGACGCCGAATGCGTGCTTTGGCCACCTGGCCGGGGCTGACAGCTTTTCCGACTACCATGATGCGTACCTGGACATGGGCTACTTTCTCACGGGCGCGCTGCTCATGACGGGCATCGCCTTGCCGATCGTGCTGGCGCACACGGGCATCATCACGGGCACAGCCGCCGTCCTGACGCTCTGTGGTGGCCTGCTGGTCTATGGTACAAGTACGTGCACGCCGACTTACCGACGCAGTGATGGCCTATGCCGCCTTCTTTCATACCCCCGACGAGTACGATGACCTGTAGCCTCTCATACCCCGCTCATCGCCCGCGCATAGTCCAGCCACGCGTCGTACGTCCACATGCGCAGCCAGCCCTCGTCCATGGCCTGCTGCGCCGGCACAGCCTGCTTGGACATGGGCGCCTCCCATGCGTCGCGTGGGCCCAACGCGATGGCCACGCGCGAGCCTGGCGCGCGACTCGACGCGCCGCACGGCAGCGCCAGCTCGCGGAAGCGGTACGTGTCGACGGCGCGGCCATCCATCGCGAGGCGCACGTCCCGTCCGAAGCGCAGGTCGATCCGCGCAAAGTCGTAGCCGAGGCCGAGGCCCATGTTTTTCGTGAGCGCCTCCTTGTACGTCCACACGTCGTACAGGCGCGACAGGACGTCGGCCTCGGACGCGCCCTGCGCGACCCACTCGCGCTCAGATCGCGACATGGACGACGACATCGTGTGGCAGAACGACGCGCTGCTCTCTTCAAAATGCGGTAGGGCCACTTGCATCACGTCGACACCCACGCGGTGCGTGCGCGAGAACGCCATGACGACCCAGTCGCCATCGTGCGATAGATTAAAGTCGATGTGCGGCACATCCGTACAGGGCCGACCGCTCTCGGTGCGCTCGATCGCGACGTCGCGCCAGTGCCCCACGCACTGCGTCGCCACGAGCATGACGCGTGGCAGGAGGCACGCCACGAACGCCCGCACGCGATCGATCGCTCGCACGTACCGACCTATGCGCGTCGCGTCCTCGGCGCCTACGAGACGCGCATCCAGCGCAGGGACCTGCGACGCGCCCGGGCGTGTGTACGGCTCGCGATGCCACGCCGACACATCCACGGCCCACACCTGCACGTCGAGCATGAAAAAGAGACCGGGTGGCGCTCCACATCAAACCTCGTCGTCGTCGCTGTCGTCGCCGACACGTGCCAAGAGGGCCTCCTCCATCAGGTGGCTGCGCTTCGCGCGCGAGGTGGGGGCGGGCGCCTCGTCGCGTGCGTCTTTGCGCTTCCTCATGACATTGAGGCCGCGCTGGAGCAAGTCGCGCTGATCCACAATTTGGTGGTCGTCGTTCAGCTCGACATGCAGGCCTTGGGCCTCGGCGCGCTCGGCGCGCTGGCGGTCGGACATGGGAGCGGCCGCCTGCGCTTGTACGTCCGTAGGCTGGGATAAGGCTGTGAGCAGCGCTTGACGACGCTCACTTTCGTCGTGGAGGATGCGGTGGCGGAACGCCGCTACGCCGCGGGATCGGCTGCGCGCGCGCGTCTCGCGCAGGCGCTCTTCTTCCTCGGCACGTTGCCACGCCTCCTGCTGTGCCTGGTACGCGGACGTAACGAACGCCTCCGTGTCGCGGAACGCGTCGCCCTCCGCGGCCCGCTCGCGCTGGATCATCTTGGCCTCGGCGCGCAGGCGGTCGCGCTCGCGCGTCTCGGCGGCCTCGAAGAATTGGTGCATGTACTTGGGCTTGCGCTCCGAGTCCTGCTCCTTCTTCGCCTGCTGCCGCGCGCGCTCGAGCTGCTTCATTTTGTCGTACACGCCGTCGTAGTCAAAGGTGCTGGCGTCGACGTCGGCGGCGTCGGCGTGCTGCCGCTGCACGGCCTTGGACACGGGTGCGGCGGTGCGTGGTGCGAGCGGCGCAGGCTCGTCCGCGTCGTCAAACGCACGCGCCTTGGGCGCCCGCGGCGCCGCGGCGGCGCTGGGGAGCGAGAAGCGCAGGCTCGGCGCCATGGTGGTAATTACTCAGCAACTATGAGGCGCCACACGGCGAGCGGCGTGGGCAGATACTCGTGCGTGACGAGGGCCATGCCGACCTCGAAGGCGATGAGGTAGATGATGATGAGCTCCATGTGGTGACTGGACTGCTCGGTGAGGAGGGCGCGCAGTACTTCGAGGAGGTGCTCGCAGTGGTTCAGCTTGGCGTTGAGCGCCTCGGTGCGTGGCTTCATGTCGAGGGCCGAGCAGATGCTGCGGTACAGCGTTTCCATGTGGCTGTTTTCCCAGTACAGTTCGGGGTCGTCGATAAAGTTGTCGCGGCCGAGGTTGAGGCGCTGGCGGATGTGTAGGAGGGTGCCGAGTTTGCGGATGACGTCCTTGCGGGGCAGGGGCACTTTGCCGCTCGCCTCGAGACGCGCGGGGATCGGCGCGACGCTCTCGAGGTAGTGCTGCAGGAGCGACTCTTCGACTGACAGGCGCGCGGAGGCGGCGAGGCCTTGCGAGAAGGCGAGTCGGGCCTGCAGGGTGAGCGACGGCACGGCGGACGACGCGCGCGATGGGCGCTGCTCCTTGTCGTCGCGGCGCTGGCCGAGCACGATCAGGTCGCCGACGACGCGCGTCGCCTCGGTGGGGATGTGGACGTACTCCATCGCCTCGTCGCCGACCGCCTCGTGCCGGGCCTCCTCGACGGGGACGTCGCCGCCGGCGATCACGTCGCGGTAGAACGCCGTGTTCTGCTCGCTCGACATGCCCCACGTCACGTAGCACCCGGAGCGGAATAGGAACACGCTGCCGCTCGATGTGTACGTCGCCGGCCACGACGGGATGTAGATCACTTCGCGGTCCTCGAGCCAGATCCAGTTCAGCGGGAGCCGCCCGCTGCTCAGCAGCACGTCAAAGTTATACGACTGCGCGGTCGCGAACGCCGCGACTTCCGGCAGCTCGCCCGACGTCACATGCGTCGATGTGAGCGGCAGCGTCGGACGCGGCTCGGCCTCCGTCCACGGCGGCGCCGAGTCGGACGCGACCTGCTCCCGCAACGCGCGACTCTCCTGCGCGAGCGCCTTGGCCTTCGACACCGGCAGCCGCGTGCGCCGAAACGTGTACGCCGACGGCATACGCGCCTGGCGCGACACAAAGTCGAACGGCGCCGACGTCGCCGGCAGCAGCCCGCCACGCTCCAGCATCACACGCAGCGTCGACTTGTGCGACGCTGTCGTCGGCCCACTCCGATGCGGCGGGGCCGACCGCACATACCGCACGCTCAGCCACCGCCCCGGGCGCCACGCACTCCGTGTCCGGCTCCACATGCGCCCAAGCCAAGAGACCGGCGGTGGGCGCCTCGCTGGCAGCCCCGTCCCCTCCACCACCATGTCGGCGGCCCGGCACGACGGCGTCCGTGAGGCGTCCGAGACGCAGCCGCTGCTGGGCACGAAGCGCGCGCCGCCGCGCCGTGTGCCTGAGCTGGCGCTGGTCGTCGTGCTGCTTATCCTGCTCGTGAGTGCGCTCGTGCACACGATCCAGCGGGATGATGAGCGTATGATGCATCGCGTGTGTACGACGCGCCCGTGCCTGGTGGCGTCGTTCGAGCTCATGCGCTTCCTCAACGAGTCGGCCGATCCGTGCGACGACTTTGACGAGTTTGCGACGGGTGGGTGGCGCGCGTCGTACCCTGCGTCGCCCAGCGCGCCGGCGTACGGCGTGCGTGAGCAGGTCGAGGCGCAGAACGACCGCCTCGTGCAGGACCTGCTCTGGACGCTGCGCGACGAGGACGTATCGCCCGCCGACCGGCTGAGCCTGCACAAGCTGCGCGCGTTCCACGAGGCGTGCACGGACACGCGCGCGCAGAACGAGGCGGGCGCGGCGCCGCTCCTCGATCTCCTGCACGAGCTGTCGCGCCAGCTGCGGGCGCCGAATGCAACGACCGCCGCGATCGCGTGGCTGCATGCGCGTGGCTTTCCCGTGCTCTTCGACGCGATCATCGATGGCGATCCCGGGCGCGCGCCGCACGCCGCGACGCCGCACATCGTGCCCAGTGGCCTCGGCCCTGTCTCTTATACACATCTGACGCTGCCGAC